>Ga0307978_1000385_pt1 | contig 37220 bp, 29 predicted proteins | sample OrgLakmetage1056_FD_203151 | JGI IMG/M metagenome (GOLD analysis project Ga0307978, IMG submission 203151) | Saline water microbial communities from Organic Lake, Antarctica - #1056 | ecosystem: Environmental > Aquatic > Non-marine Saline and Alkaline > Saline | place: Antarctica: Organic Lake...
AGCAGGTTTCAATTCCAATATGGTGCGATTAAGAGCGAAACGTACATCCTCGCCTGCGAAAAATTTGATACGTTTCAATTCCAATATGGTGCGATTAAGAGTGCTACCTTTCATCGATCGCCCGATTAATCAGGCGCGTTTCAATTCCAATATGGTGCGATTAAGAGTCGAGCCTTTTGTTTTTACGATTAGGACAGATAGTCGTTTCAATTCCAATATGGTGCGATTAAGAGTTCTCGGTAAGGTTATGGAGTTCGAGCTACCAGAATGTTTCAATTCCAATATGGTGCGATTAAGAGTATGGCCGTAGCCTTTGTACGCGAAACTCCCTTTCAGTTTCAATTCCAATATGGTGCGATTAAGAGAAGGAATTGAATCGAGTATACTGCGATAAGAGCAGTTTCAATTCCAATATGGTGCGATTAAGAGTTAGCCCCGCGCCAACGCCTTTGTTGCCGTTAACGCGTTTCAATTCCAATATGGTGCGATTAAGAGGTTAGATACATCGAGTTCTGTAACGCCCGAACAACCGTTTCAATTCCAATATGGTGCGATTAAGAGGACCGGTAATATCAATGTGTAAGTAACTAAATAATAACCAATTGTCAAAGAGCGTTGGGCCTTTCGGGCCCCATTTTTGGCGTCGACCCCCGGTAAGATGATTTCCCCCTGAGGTCGACGACTGCCTTAGAACACTGCCTATCAGCAAGATAGCTATTGCCTGCCTGTTTTGTAGCGTATAAAGCATCTTTTTTCCAAGAGGTCGACGAGCCTTTACAAAAACTGATCGATCTCGTTTTTCTCCAATCCGATCACTTGCTTATCCAGCCAGCGCTCATTACGGCTGCTAAAGATAATGATACTATCGTAAGACTCATCCATGATCTGCCGGGCTTCGAATTCCAGCTCTTTGAGCTTGAGCTCGCTTATCGCACCCTCAAAAACTGAATTCTGAATCCAGTTGAGGTAGCGCCGGCACAATTTTAGCATTTTGCCGACCCGCTTTTGATGAACGTCGTAAACTAGGATTACATACATTACCACCAGATTTTAAAGGGTTGGTACTCGGGTTCCATGCGCAGAATGTATTTGGCTACCTTATGGCACTCCAATAGCATTAGGCGTTTATAGCTGACCTTTCGCCCCAGGCTCCGGTGTTGTATGGTCTGCTTAAGGCGTTCTTCAAAAGCCATAATAAATACCTTGCGGCCTTTATCTTTCAGGAAACAACCATTAGCTTGTTGCTCAAAGTGCTTCTCTTGCAATTCCTTCTGATTAAACAGCCGGAATAGGGTCCTGTCCACCAGTATCGGCTTGAAGATTTCCGCAATATCCAATGCCAGACTGAACCGTCTTGTGCCGGGTTCATGCAAGAAGCTAATGGTCGGATTGAGTTGGGTATGATAGATCATATCCAATGCCAGGGCATAACACATCATGTTGCCAAAGGAAATGGCCGCATTGACCTCATTGGATGGTGGCTGTTTATGCCTGCCATTCATCGGAAAGTCGTTGATAATATGTTCAAAAGCCTGATAATAAGTCTGCCGGCAATTGCCTTCAATCCCCATTAACATTGAAACATCTGTTGAATCCGGAATGAGTTGCCGAAGGTTTTCTATTTGCTGAATAATGTGCTCAAGCGCCCTGCCACGCGCGTTGTAGTACCGCAGGTTTTTCAACATATTGAAGCTTGCACCGCTCACCAAACGCTGCGCAATGTGCATCCGGCGTTTACTGCTTAGGTAAGCACGGGTCTGCTCCACCTGCATTTTGCCCGCCAAGAGGTATTCCTTAGGCTGGAAAGAGCCGGTGTAGTGCTCATAATAATCAAAAAAGTGTACTGGTACTCGCTGCTTGCCCAAGAAATTAAACAGCGAGCTGTTGGCATCTATGCTACCAAAAACATACAGGGCTTCTATGCCTTCAATCGGTAAGTAACGGGGCTTCTGCTCGTTGCCAAGTTCATCGACCGACGTGAACTTTAGGGTATTGTCGCGGCGGCTCATCCGGCCGGGGTTGAAGAGGTAATATGGTTTTTTCATGATTCGTTATTCTGCGTAGCAAAATTCGTAGTATGAACAATTTTTGCAGATTGGCTTTTTGACTAGGGGCGGGCAGTGCTCAAGCGCTATAATTCGTTCTACTTCCTCAATCCACAGTAAAATATTCTTCCGGCCTTCATCTGTCAAAAACACCTCTTCCTTCCTTCGTTGCTTGGGGTATTCCAGAACCCCCTTAACGCCTGTAACACCTTCTTGCTCCAATAGCCATATATAGTATTTCACCTGAGCCTCATGAGCGTGATAAACTTTATCTGATTTTTTAGTTTCATGCACAATCTTTTTTTTAGGGTCGTAAAAGTCTATTTTACTACCGGCAACCTCTACTTCACGGTACTGTTCCGATCTGCTGAGATACGTGTTTTCTCCTATCCATTTTCCCTCTGAAACGCTTGCTGAATTATGCTCCATTCGTATTTCATTAGCATGTAGCCATAGTTCTCTTTTACAAACGTGGTAGAGGTTGATAAGGGTAGCATTGGGATAATCAGCCATAGCTAAAGGAATTGTTGCTCACTTGCTTCAAACGCGGATTCATTCAAGCCTTGGTAGTAATTATAAACCCCTTCAAAATTAGAAAGGTACAGGTAGCCAAACTCTTCATAGCCCTCTGGCTCAGTTGAATGCTCGTTTCTGGAAAACCTTCTTAATTCATTCAAAAGTTTTTGACTGGCGAATACAGAAAATGTAAACTTTGAAAGAATAGATTGCATTTGCTTGTAACTTACTACTCTACTCACATAGTCGCCAGCCTGGTCTTGGACTATACGTATGTAGAAGTCAAATACAGCGTCCCCATATATGTATTCATTCTTAGGTTCAATACCTCCTTTTTTCAGAAAATCGAGTTCCTGCTGACTGAATACTCGTTCTTTTTCATCTTTTCCTGAAATTTCGATTGGTAATTGCAGCGGTACAAAAACAGATACATTATCCTGTTCTATCAACTTAAATTCCTGATGGACTTCAATAAATTGCAGTTTTCGAAGCAAAGCCCGGTAAGTACCCAGCCCTTTTGCCATCTCTTCTTTGTTCCATTCAGACAAGTCTTTGAAGACTAAGTCATACAAGTGATCAAAGTCTTTTTCTTGGAGAATACGTTGGTAATCCTGAAGCTTAATAGCTCGATTGCGGACTTGCTGATACCTCAAGTCGTTTTGATATATAATTGATGCCTTGTCCATTCGAAACAGATATAACTTGCATCCCTTCTTTTTTACATTTCGGTTTATTCTACCCGCAAGTTGCTCATCGCTATCAATTAGAGAGCTATCTTTAAAACCAACATCCATATCTATATCTACTCCCGCTTCTACGACTTGAGTCGTAATGAGCAATACCTTTTTTGACCGAAGAGCCGAACTTTTCAATTGGTTTATAACCTCCTTTCGCCTTGGCTCGAGTATCGTTCCTGATAAAACAAGCACTTCATCAAAGAAAGGGAAAGAAGCATCTTTCAATAGCGAATAAAAAGCTGAAGCTGATTTTTTAAAGATAAACTCAACTATCGTATATACACTCTTTGGATATAAGTCATTTTCTTTCGCATAGTCAGCAGAGGCTAGTAGTACTTTGCCCAATAGCGCATCCATTTCAATAGTCTCGCTAAGCAAAGAAAAATCGAAGGTCACCCTGCGGTTAAAGTTGGGGTTTTGGAAAAAGTGCTGTTTAGCGTTTGGTAATAAGTGATGAATATCAACAGGTTTTCCATTGGTCGCTTCTAGTAAGTCGCCGAGCTTGGGGAGGGTTGCCGACATTAACAAAAAATAAATATTGAAATGGCGAGCGTATTGTTCAAGCAAATAGATGATTTTGTCCCAATGCTTAGGGTTATACGACTGTAGCTCATCAATAATGACAATTGTATTTGCTAGTCTGTGAAACGGATAATTTGACTCTTTAAAATTTGTCTTTAGCCAATCAAAAAACCGGATATGGGTTAGAAGAGCTATTGGATAGTGATAAAAAAGATTATGCAAATAGTTGATTTTCTTTGTGCCATACGCTCCTTCTTCTTTACTTGCTCTGTATGCAGCTTTGGCATGTACTTGCGCTACTTCCGCTTTTGTCAAGTCAAAAGTTTCGAGAATTGAAGAGAAAGTCTGCGTTACCAGAGTCGTAAATGGAAAGACGTACACTATTTTATTCAACGCTGTATGTTTTTCAAGAAGCTGAGCGGCTAGGAGCATTGATATATTTGTTTTACCACCTCCGGTTGGGGCTTCCAAATAGAATATCCGCTTATCATTAGCTTGGTTGAGTGAACGCAGCGCGTCTACTGCCATCTCTTTTCGTAGTTCATTCAGATAGTCATTGCCTAACTCTGTCGAGTATTCAGGTTTATAGTTTAGATCTTCCAAGACTTTAAATACTGCTGAGTTGTATGACTTGGAAGTTTTGGCAGAAGTGATAATCTTACTACTCAATGATTCATCGATTACCCCAAAATCATCGAGCGGTTCTTGATTCATATAGTCACTTGTTGCCAGGTAATCGGCAGAAGTAAGCACCGAAAAGTTAAGCTTGATCAAAGCATACAGAGGAAAGTCGTCTTCCAAGAACTTCCAGAAGCGATTTAGCGCCTTATGGAGATTTTTTAATACACGAGCAAAAACGGGTTGACCTTCAGAAACCCATCCATAATAAGCTTCAAATTCAGCAAATTCTTGAAAGTAATCGATCCAAGATATCTTTTCTCCAAACTTATCTTGTGGGGAAAAAAGCCCTTTAGCATGATGGTTTAAGATAGGGTAAGAAAGCAAAAGTGTTAAGACTAAGAGTAGTTGACCTTCATCTGAATCAGGTACATCCCTTTTTAGAAAAAAGCTATTATAGAGGAATGCGCTTAGTTCGGAATGTCCGTGTGGGGGGTGAAAAGGCACTTTTATACGATCCTTGAAGTGCTCATTATTTTTCATTCGGTCGATTTGGAAGTTAGGGTTAACTTTTCCAAAATCATGAAAAATAATACTGTATATCGAACGTACCTTCAAAGCTTCTGCAAAAGCAGGTTTGTCTTTAACAGGCATCTGCTCAGCTATTGCTGTGCACAGGCTATTGAATACTTTATCTAGCCCATGCACTTCAATTAGCCTTAATGCATATTGATTGACTAATTCGACATGCTCATGCAAGGTCTCCTCCTTTTGACTTTTACCCTTACCCGGTAAGTGCGCCCAATACATTTGATGTCCCTTCAAAATATCTTGCACCTTAGGTGCTTGCTCGAATAGATCAGAAGCTGACTTCATGCTAGAATAATTGAACTATGCAGGAATTGGAATCATCAGATAGCATGTATAGTTGTTGAATAGGAGCTTCTGCTTGCCATTTGCAGTTTGAAAACGCGAAATCCGAATATTCATACTGAAATAGCTTTTCATCGAAACCTATTGGTAATCGCTCGAAGTAGAGAAAATTATCACTGCCCAAGTCATCGAAAATCAAGCTACCAGAATTTTGCGCTCTTTCTGAACTAACTGCTTGGTCTTTGAAGAAAATGGTATCTATGACAAACGACTCATCTTTAAAGTCATGGGGTGCTACATCAAACACTTCGACTTGTTCTTTTTCCCACCAGGTAAAACACTCGTTCTTGCCAAGATAGGGCAGAAAAACTGCTTCTCCCTCCTGAAGATATTCCTCCAATTTGACATGCCACTCATTTTCCGGGTCTATGAGGATGTATATCCTATACCCAATATCAACCAGAGTACTTTCCGTTATAATCAAGTTGCCATCAGCATTGGCGTAACCAACACCGTTGGTGTATGTCAAGATCGTTTTAGGGAAGTTCCCTCTTTCATGCTTATTTACCTGAGGCGCAATGCCTACTTTCGTTCCTTGCAGTTGTTGATAATATTCTGGCCATTCTCCCTTTTCCCGATAGCCTCCTAGTCCCAATATTGCTCCAAGTATACCTAGCAAGGCAGGCTTGTGTAGCATATTGAAACTAAGCTGCACGCCCTCGTTTGTTTCGGGCTTTCTGAGAAAGCCAAAATCACCTTCCAGCGTAAAGGAAATCACTTTCGTCTTTTCCATATTAGGTAAGTGATTTTATTTCAGCATTTTCTGGAGCATTGATAACCTTTGTATTCTCAGCATCGTAGTACAGCTCAATTTTTTGGATAGCTGCTTTAACATGCGCTTTATTCAGCAGTTTCTCAATGGCTTTCAGATCAATGACTCCAGATTCGTCGATATTGACCATCTTCACAAAGGAAGGCAATACGACTTTTCCTTCTTCCTTAAGTTCTACCCACAATAGCAACTCATTTTCGATACCTGCTTTCGCTGAGGAATCATAAAGTGTTGCGCCTTTACACATGGCTGCCTTTACCTTATCGATATCCTCTTCCGTAATAGCACCTTCTGCAAACGCCTTCAGTGCAAAGTGGGCAGTCAGGTTTCCTGGGTTGAATGAGAAGTGATGCACATAGTGACCTTCCGCCAGCTTATGTTGTGTCCCTAAAGTCGTGGCTTCTGCCGCATCCTTCCCTTCTTTTTGATCAGCAAAGGGAGACATAATTTGCTCAGAGTAAATGTCATTTGCAGGGAAACGATTTACGCCATGCGAAATCTGTAACGGACCATGAAGTGACAATGACACCTTAGCTTGCTTATTGGCATAAGTCGCTCCGAAAAACCGTACGTCGATGCAAGACATAAGGTTTTTTAAAACCTCTGCCTTATCTGCCTTTTTCTCAATTTTCCCAAATTTAGCTTCGTATGCATCATTTAGGTCATAAGGGCGCATTTCTTCGTTAAGCCTTTTGAAAAACAAAACGTAGTCTCTTTCGCCACTATAGTTTTGCAAGCAATAATTGCGAACTAGATACTTGAATGCTTTGTCGGTGGCATAGGCAGTGCCATCAGGTAATGTCCGGGGCTGATGACTAAAGTCCGCGTTGTAATTCGCATTTATGGCTTTTACAATGGCGCAGCCGTAAACTCGGTTGTTGAATGATTTTTGGCTCATAATGATATTTTTTTTGAAGTTTAGGATTCTGAATTGTTGTCTTTTGTCTGGCTTTTTCTCAATTCATTCGGAGAGAAATAGCCAGACAACAGAATAGGTAAATAGCTGCTGATGGGGTGTTCCCATTCGCAGGCTAATACCTGGCTGAAAGTCTGTGAAAACCGCTTAGTGTGGTTGACGTGCTTGTAACGTTCAAATAACTTGACGAGATCTTCTTTGAAACGAGCATCACTCTTTTTTCGCAAGAAGGACTCAAGCTGACTATGGGGTTGTTTGTCGGAACTAATTTTGGAAAAGAGGTAAGCAATTAATTGCCCTGCTGCAAATGCCCCTTCCTCATCAGTGGTTATAGTACGTTGCCCCGATGCTAATTCGTCCATAAAGGTTCGAAGCGATGAAATGTGGTTGACCATATCTTTTGATTTTTGGTAGTCCTTATCAAAATGCGCCCATAGGCTAATCCATATATTTAATTTTTGCTTTATTCGGTATTCTTCTGTGTGCCGGCCGCTCTCAACTTCATCTAGTCGGATGTTCTCAAGAATACCTTTCTCCATGATCTCATGGAAGATCTGACTTGTTAAGGCTTGTCGTTTATTTTTATAGATGAAGTCATAAAAGGCTTTTCTAAACCGCATCACCAATAGATAAATGCCATTAGATTTACAATAGCGGGGCTCCAAGTCATCGAAATATTTTGCTAGAGTCGGCTTCTCCTTTCGTCTTACAATTAGAGAGTTATCAAATATTACGGGCAGTACTTTTTCTTGAAGGTCGAAGACGTTAGTCAGTACAATTCTTTCTTTTAGACCAAATAAGTCCTCGATTGTCCAATAAGTATTGTCATCAGTTTCAAGCAGGTATTGAAATTTAGGTACAAAGTCAAAGTCTTTGATTTCTCCACGGCTGTAATACATCAGATAAAAGTTACCTAGGATTTCAGTATCCTGCTCCACCAACTTAGCAATGATTTTACGATGAGAAATCTGACTAGACTGATCCATTTCCAATTGCACCAGTTGATTGTACGCTTGTTGTAAAGACTCTGCCTCAGCCTGGTTTACAAAAATGGGGAGGGGCTGTGGGAAAACCTTGCGGCTCATTAGACCCGTAAATTCATACAACTTGCGTGCTGCATGAGCACTAATCCTTCCGGGGATTTTAAAAGTAGCAGACTGATGTAACAAATAAGGTTTTTTACTATTAAAACCATTGAAGAAATCGCTAGTCCCCATGAGCCCTTTCCGGTCATCACTAACATTAAACTTATCGGTATTGAAGAGTTTTTCTTTGAGGTAGTTCTCATTTGCTTTTTGATACTCCTCTAGCGGTGAATCAAGATAGAAAACTACGTACTCCTTCTCTTTGATCCGATTACTGACATCAATTCTTTCCAGAAAGCCATAAAATTTGTTGGAGTCTTTAAAAAACCTTGCAAACAGCTTAAGCTTTTCTACCTCTTCGTTTGCTAGTTGCAAAGCCATGCCAAAATAGTCGGCAAAACGGTCTTCTAACTTTGTTTTGTCCTTCTCGTATTTCTTCTCTCCTCGTAAAGACTCCCGCTTGAATGCCACACAATAAGGGGAACAGGAATGTACTCCTTTTGAAGGGAGGTCAAAGCACTTGTTTGTATTAATGCACCACGCATAGCTCGCCTTAACACCACAATCTTCCAAAAAAGGAGAAAGTGCCCCATTCCCGCCATAATACTCAACCTGAGCATCTTCAACCGGAGCCAAAGACCACTCTTGCCCTTCCTGCTTCAACCTGAACAGGATATGTAAGCCCTGTTTCGGCTCTAAATTCGAGGTCATTAAGCGTTTCGGCACTCGCTCAGTAAATGTGACAATTTCATTTATCATAATTCATACTCTTTATCCTAGAAGGTAGAAAAGCTTATCTCTCATTATTTCAATGTCGTTTTCACCGCAGCGCCCCAAACCCAATCCCCGTAGAGTGCCCCACCCCCACATCCCAGGCAAAGCGCACCGCCTCCGGGTCGCCCTCCACAATAACCGGGCAAAACGTACCGATCAGGTCAATCTTGTTAAAAGTGATCTTTTTGGTTTTGGGGTTTTGGTATTCCGGGTCAAAAGCTACTGATGCCTCATACCCCATGCCAGCGCGGTCCAGCTTTTTTTGCAGCGTAGCGGTCATGAGCGCGTTCGCATCCTCATCACCGGGGAAAACAAATTGCTGCCCCTTGCCCTCTTCCCGCCGCTTTTTGATAAAGACCGGGCTTTGAGCGATAAATCGCTGCCGTTCGCCAAATTCAGGCGTGGTGCAAATCCTTACTTCCTGCACGCGCATACCCCATTGAATGTCTTCATCTTTGAATAGGCCAGAGATGGCTTTTTTGTGCAAATCCTCCAAAGGGGAACTGATGAAAAACTCGGCACCGTGCCGGAAATCGTATCCTTTCTTATCCCGTCGCATCTTTCCACCGTATAGCCACGACAAAGAATATAAGGAGATCTCATCGTGCAGCTCATTTTCGCCCAGCCATTTGTGAAAGGCTCCGACCAAAGCGCGTTGGTAATTGAAAGGCACAACCTCTTCGTTGGGGGTCAATTTTAAATATATCCGCATAAACGATCAATTTTATAAGCATTTTGCTCTGGGACAAAGGTATGCCCAAGCCTGGGGCAGCTATCACCCCACCTAAAAAAATTCAGAAATGTGCTATCAGTAAGTACAGATAAAGCGAAATACAACCTATCGTGTAGTTGTTGTACGGTGAATATACAACGATGTTTCTAAATGGAAAGAAAATAAACGTACTTAAAGTCGGACAGGGCTATTGCCCGCACTCCGCGGCAGCATAAGCCAGCGCGGCGAGGATATCCTCTGCCTCTAAGTACGGGAAGTCATGTAATAGTTCCTGATGACTCATGCCCGCTGCGAGGTAGCTCAGTACATCGGCTACTGTTATCCGCAGTCCTCTAATGCAAGGCTGCCCACTTCGTTTTCCGGCTTCAATCGTTATTCTGTCTTTGTAATTCATAATATTATAGTTCTCCTAACCACTCACCACTCACCCCTAACCACTCACCCACTCACCCCTAACCACTCACCCACTCACCCCTAACCACTCACCCCTAAAATCCCCCCCCTAAAACCTCATCTTCTCCCGCTCCCGCTCCAAATGCTGCTTCAGCCCCTCCGGCGCAAGCACCTCGATTACCTGATGATGGAAGCCCAGGATAAAATTCGTCAGACCGTAAAACTTTTGATTCACCCGGCACTGAAAGTCATAAACATTCTCCAATTGCGCGTCCTCCTGAATAAAAGCTTTGGTCAGCGGATAGCGCTCCACCAATTCATTGTACGCTCCCACTTTCAGGCGCAAATGCACCAGCTCCTGTTGATCGTTCACAATACGAAAAGGGTCGGTAGCCAGTACCTGATGCGCCGGCTCATGCGCCCATGGCATTTCCGTCATGCGGATACGGCGGATGCGGGAAATACGGAAGTGCCGCAGCATTTGCTTGTCTATATCATAAGCCTGCACCGTATCATCCTCTATCATGACATGGAAAGGCTCCACCAGCCGGTCTTTCACTTCATTGCTGTTAGAAGAACGGTAATCGAGCAGCACCACCTGCACCTTTTGCCGCCGGGCCTGCTCCAACAATTGAAACTTGGTCAGATAAGGCCGCCGCCAATGCTCCGGTCCGGGGGTACTCACTGCCCCTGGGGTATCTGCTGCCCCCGGATAGTCCTGCCGGTTGCCGAAAATGGCGGAAAGGCGCTTTTTCAAGCTGAGTAGTTTGTCGGATGGTTCATCCACTTGCTGCAGTGCCCGAAGGAGCCGCAACTGATCGGCATCTTCCAATTGCAGCAGCTCTTTCAGGTTTTCAAAAGGCTCATCGGCCGCGAATGCGTAGCGGTATTTACCGTCATAATCCAGTTTAAAGTCGGCATTGCGTATGGCTTCAAAATCATTTTTAATGGCATCTTTACTTACCCCATATTGTTCTGCCAGCTGCAATATGGTATACCGGTAGGGCTGCTCCTGCAGCGCCCGGAACACCCTCATAAGGCGCGTTTTTGTTCCGTATTCGTGTCCTGTAGATGCCATTTATATCAGATTGAGCGGTTAAAAATAGTCAGAGGTCTGGTTAGTCTCTTTCCATTAAATTATCCCAAAATCTGTACTTGTGCAAATAAAGACAAAAAAACACCCCCAAATATCCATCAACTATGAAACCATTCCCGATGCCCCATGCACGGCGCTGTGCGCTCAACTGTACGATGTATGCATAAAAAAGACGGCAGTGATAAGTCAAACCACCAGCCACCCTCCGCCAATACCCAAAGGGCAATGGCGGAGGGCATCCGACCTCATCAACACGCTCCTACTGCTTCACAAACGGTAGTATCTCCCATTTGGTCTGCCCATTCCGGAGGCGTACGAAGTAGGTCCCGCCGGGAAGGCCCGAAATATCCAGGTCGAGCTGGGTGTCGCCGGTTTCAATGACCAGGGTCTGAAGAACCTGCCCTTGTACATTAAAGAGCTCCAGCCGGTCGCCCGGACCGAAGGGGTCAGCCAGTGCAACCGTAACGGTATTTCGGGCTGGGTTGGGAAATAAGGTCACTTCATCTAAAAGCGCCACCAGAGCGTACTCGGAATACATCAGCTCGCCGTCCGGCGTTTGGATAATCACCTGATAGCGGTGGATACCTGCCCCCCGGTCCTCGTGTAAGTACTCGTAGAAAAACTGGGGGCCTATGAAAGAGGTAGGCTTATCGTACTGCGCAATAGGATGGAACTCGTCTTCGCCTGGCCCGGCGTACATTACGGTATAGGTATACCCCGGCTCCAGCTCTTCCAGCATCCAGTTGACTTTTACGCACCTCACCCCCTGTACATCTACCGCACTGGCAACTAAAGGAAGAGGCGCTCCGCAGTAAAACGGATTTTGAGTAGCCGTAACAGACCGGGTCTGAGTAGCCGTACAGCCATCTACAGTAACCGATAAGGTGATATTGAACCGGCCATGTGAAAATGGCGCGGACAGGGTGACTTCCGGGCCAGTGGCGGACAAGGGCGAGAGCCCCAGCCCCATCGACCATTCATAGACAGCACCGGGGCCGGCGTCCTCAGCCGTAAAGGTGGCGGGCTCGCCCACGCAAAGGACTTCCGGGCCATTGATTTCGGCTACTGATTCGTTGCCTACTTCAATCGTCACAATATTAGTTTCCAGATATACCGTACAGTTTTCCCGCCGGGCGCAGCGCGCAAAGTAGGTGGTTTCCGACAGTGGGCCGGGCGCATACTCTGGCGATCCCGAGTCCGGGAGCATCTCCCAGGTTTGCAGGTTAAACGGACCGGCTATAGTACTGCGCATCCACAGGTATTCGATTGCGCCACTACCGCCGGCTGGTGCAGCGAGGCTCACGATAGGCTCAGGGGTATTCCCCGGCGCGCACAGGTACTGGTCCGGACCAATTTGGCCAGGGTCCGTTACATTATCGCATAAAGAGAAAAAGCCGGCATCAAATGACAGGTCCGCCATCCCTGGCAATAGGGTAAACACGGCTGTGGCATTATCTTCATCAAGCACATCGCTATCCAGCTCCGAATTGTTGCCCTGCAGCGCCATTGTCAATTCCAGCCCATTGGTAGGTATGAAACGGATGCGGTAGGTGCCGGGGTTGGTCTCGAACAGGTAGTAGCCATCCGCATTCGTGGTGGTGGCATCTATCGGTAAAAACAGGTTGCCGTCTGCTAATTCCAAAATCACCGTAATACCTGGCAAGCCCGGTTCGCCGGGGTCCTGCAGCCCATTCTGGTTGAGGTCTAACCATGCGAAATCTCCTACTTCTGTCCCTTCAGAAGTCACCGTAACCATGAAGGTACAACTTGCTAAACAACCCGCTGCGCCCGTGTAGGTATACGTCAGCACATGCACACCGGCACCCGCTACTTCAGGGTCAAAGACATTACCATTGACACCCGGACCAGCGTATATGCCCCCTTCCGGACTGCCGCCACTTAGTTCCAGAAGTCCGCTGCTGAGCGTAATTTCCAGGTCAGACGGGCAGGTTAGATTGGGCAGCGGCGTGACTGTAATTTCAAAATTGCAGCTATTTGTGCAGCCATTGGCATCCGAATAGTTGTAGGTCAGTATATGCGCTCCGGGACCGGCTGCGGATGGGAAAAATTGCCCATTGCTGGTGCCGGGGCCGGAGTAGGTACCACCCGCAGGTAATCCACCGGTTAATTCAAAAGGCGCTGCATCTATGCAGACAAGGGGTAAACCCGGACAGGCCACTTCGGGTAAATCTGACACCGCTGCGGTGAAGGCGCAGGTATTGCTGCATCCAAGGCTATCGTTGTAGGTGTAGGTCAGGGTGTATTCCCCCGGTCCGGTAAGGGCTGGGTCGAAGGTTCCGTTCGCTACGCCCGGGCCGGCATAGGTGCCGCCCAGTGGCAGTGCGCCTTCCAATGTCACCACAGGGGCATCGGCACAGGTTACGGGCCAGGCAGCAGGGCAGGTCACTTCGGGCAATGCCGTCACCGTGGCTTCAAAGCTGCAACTGAATGAGCAGCCAAGTCCGTCTGCATAAGTATAACTGAGGGTATGCACCCCGGCTCCCGCCAGAGCCGGATCAAAGGTAGCTCCGGTAACGCCTGGCCCTTCGTAGGCCCCTCCGGCCGGAGAAGCCCCGTCAAGGGCAATCTGGCCTGCACTGACACAGACCGAAAATGGATCCGGACAAATCACGTTAACAGGAGGCTCAAGGACCAAGAACTGCGCCGCGGTATCACAACCGCAACTGGGCACGGCTTCCAACCACAGCGCGGTGGTACCGGCACAGAGCAAGCCATTCAAATCTATTGGCAGTGTGGTACCGGGCGTGATCTGCCCCGCAAACTCAACACTTGCAATCTGCGTACCCGTCGGCTGTCCATCTGCATCCGTGCAATAGAGGTTTACCAATACCCCTTCTTCTTCCGTTTGCGGAACGCCGCTCAGCGTTAAGCCTCCCTGTAATTGGAAAGCATTTTCGTCATCAATGCACAGTGAAAGGCCAGAAAAGGCATAAACGGGCTTTTGTATAATAATATCTACCGGTTTCTGACCCGAAATTGCCTGCAATTCGGTGAGGCAAGGCACGCCATCGCAGACCAGCGGATCGCGGGTTACCATATTGCGGAACAAGCCAACCGCAGGGGAAGCACAAGTGGCGCCTTCGTCCTGAATCTCAAAGCTAAAGGCCACTTCGGTACCAGCAGAAAGACCAGGTGGAATCTTAAAGTAAATTTCTGTTTGCCCTTCTGCATTGACCTGAGCGGCAGCAAAGGTCGGGCAACTGCCTGCATCCGGGCTTTCGCAGACCAGACTGCCGGGAACATAGCTAATGCCTGGCGGGACCACCAAAACCGAGGAGTCCCTATCTGTAGTGCTTGCGCCCATTGGTGCAAAGGCGACGCTTACGCGGGCGGTACTTCCGCAACCCTGCAATGGGCCATCTACAGTAACGGTCGGCAGGGTTTCGTAGGGCGCTGCCGTACCTACAACATTGATTGGGTTGGAGGCGACTACAATATCCGAACCTATAGCCGGCTCACTGCACGGGCTAAAGCCCCGGGCCCGGTAAAAAGCAACGGTTTTAGAAGGGTCAAAACCACAGCCGGTTTCAATTTCAAAGACCAGCCGCATCTGCCGGTTGGCGATACCGGAATTACTAAAAGTGCCCGGAAGGCTGTCACCGACGACCTGTGAGTGGGCCGTCAGGTCAAAAGTAACCGTGTCTCCATTGACCAGTCCGGAAAGCGGTTCGAAGACTATATTTGCGTTATTCGGATATCCTGCCTGCATGGAATTCACTTCAACTCCCGGCGGGAGGATAACATCCAGTACCGGATTGACCAAGTCGGCCTGCTGAGCGCTGTTCACCAGCACTTCGATGGTATCCGTATCGCACAGCTCCAGAGGGTCAGAGGGGTTGGGCTGATCCGTGATTTGCAGTTGAACCTCTGCCAACTGGGGGTTGATATAGGCGACCAGCGTGTCCAGGCTGCAAAATTCTATGGGATGCTCCATACTGGGATAGCCTTCACAATTCCAGCCGTAGACCACCAGAAAGCTATCGGGCAGACAACTGACCTGGCTGACGCAAATTTCTATTTGTTCGGTTGTGTTGCTTGGATGCTGGCCCAGCTCGTAAATACCTGATGTGGTCAGGCTTTCCGGGCTACCGCCATTCTCACGCACACTTTCTACCGTTATGAGCCCATTTTCACTAATGACCTCCAGCCAGGTGAAAGGGGCATCAAACTCATTGCCAACCCCGGTATTAGCGACAGAGAAGGTGAAGCAGCTTTCTTCTGTGAATGCGTTATTTACCAGAGGGTTGAGTACAAAACTAAACTCACCGATAGCGTTGTAATTGAGCAGCCGTTTTTGATCCATGCTATAGATGGTGCTGCAGGAAGGGTCTTCGTACTGCACGCGGGCGCGACCATATACAGCCCCGCCCTCTGAGGCGCAGGACGGCTGCCAGAAGGACTTTAGTATCTCATCACGGGCCTGTTCTTCCCATAGTGGAATAGGGCCGCCGCGGTCGCTGTAGAGGTTACGGATATCAAAGTAGAGGCTGTCAGTATCTTCGGCGAATGGCATTATATCAATTGTAAAAACGTCCGGGCTCCGGCGGTACTGCAGCCGCTCAAAGGTGTAACCCGGTATTTTCACCAGCGCCAGGGTGTCGAAGGCAAAGACAGGTCTAAACTCATTTGGAAAGAAGTCAATATCACTTCCAGTCACACAACCCCGTTGCGTACGTGTAAAAATCTCCCAGACCAGTTCCTCGCAGCCCGTGAAGCTCCCTTCGCCAGGAGACGCAAAACTCACGGCCGCTGAGATCAGCTGTACGCGGTCAATCGTAAATCCACAGGAATTATTGGTTTGGAAATCATTATTGGACAGCAGGAAGGTGTTCCCGATATCCTGGTTGTCTACACAAAAAGCAGTATTGGGGTTAAAGCCTTCAATACTGTAATCGTAAAATGCCCCCTGAGCGAGTTGCTGATCAAAAGAGTAATGTACTTCAATATAAACGCTATCGCCGGGTGAATAAAGGAAATCTTCGGGAAAATCAGGATCAAGCAGGTGAAGTGATGCCGCCGAAAGGTGATACTCGAAAATGGAGTCTCCCTGCACATTTGCAGCTGGGATATTTTCCACGGATCCAATCAGGGTGCCGTTATCAAAGACTTTGGCGGTTGCCCCCAGTGCTTTGAAGTAAGGAAAGAGTAACGACTGCCGGAATAGACCTTGAGCCCAGGGACCATTGGCCCCGGGGAGTACGCTCAAACCCGCCCGGGTTACTATCGTATCACAGGGCGCCACCCGGTCCAAACGGGCAAGTGCGGTATCGGCAGGAGCACTGGATTGCCAGATCCGGTCGTTTTCTGTATCTTCATATCCAATGTTATCCCGTTTGGTTTCACTGAAGCTGACGAGCCCCCCTCCCCCACTGCAGGGTCCGCCAGGGCAAAACAGCAGCACCGGAAAGCTACTGCAGCTGATCCCCAGATAACAAGGCTCTTCGCAGCTTGATCCTACTGTTTGATACAATACCACCGGCATTTCCACCAATCTGGCGTCTCCACAGTTCCATTCCAGTTCAAAGCAAAATTCAACAGCCCCTTCTGTGTAGTCGGACTGGTTAATCAAAATTGCCGGGCGGTCTGTCCCTAAGCCAGTTAACTCAAAGGGCAACGGGTCACCATGCAGGTCCAGCACCTGAGCATTGCCCGTAAGCTCCAGATCTGCGCTGGAAGACATATTCAGCTCTACAACGTAGGCATTGTCGCCGCTCACATTCGGATAGCCAGCTAGTGAGGGGTACTGAAAGCAATAGTTGACCTCATCTCCGTCGAAAATAGTTGCCGGCCCTGAGATGATTGTTGGAGTAACCTCTAAACGGGCATCGGCAAAATCATGACTGGCCAACTCCATACGAGGGATATTACCACAGGCGTCCCGCACTTCAAACCGTGCGATTGGCGTAGGCCAACTGTAGTTTAGGTTACAGGATTCCCGGCAGCAATATACGTAGTTGCCCCTGATTTCCAACCGGTCGCCAGGCTGTAGGGTCAGGTTGAAGTAGCGAGCAGCACTGACCTCACCAGATTGAGGAGTAGACGCACAAAGGTTGACCCCGTCAAAAACCTCATCTGGTGCTCGGGAGATATCAACACCATTAAGCTGCAGTTGGATAGATGCCGTATCAATAGAGGCCAGGTTGGCGTTATAGTCACCGAATACAGGAATACTGGTATTGCCGTCAAAACCCAGCTGAAAGCCCACTAAAGCGGTTGATACGCCCGTGTTTTCCATGAAAAAACCAAACTGATCGGGCGTTGCCCCATCGAGACAGGCCGGCAGCGCACGGTCAAATAACTTGCCGGTCTCAACGGAAGGCTGTGGTACAATCACAGCTACAGATCCGGTTGCCGGTATTGTTCTTTGGCAGATCTCTCCCCCACAGCCCCAGTAGGCATGGTGGACAACCCGGTTGAGCGCCTGGGCACAGGTTTGCATTTCAAACTGCTCCTGGAAGTCAATCTGCTCTCCATTGGAAAAGCGGTCATCGCCGCCAAAAATACCGGGTATGACCGTCTCATTTAACTCGTAAAACAGGGTATCCCCCGAGGTACTCGAAGGCACCATCGGGTTACCACCAAAAAAAAGCACATAGTTTTGCACATCTCCTACGACCACATAGTATGTCAGGGCGTCCACAAATCCTAACCCCCCTTGCGTCAACCGGACGGGCCGGTTAATAATCTGGGGCACATCGCTGATGATGGTATCCTGGCTACCAGGCCCATTAGGGTACTGATGGCTCAGGGAGGCAAAAAGCAAATTATACGTGTTGAGGTTGGGGTTGTCCTCCACCACTGCCCCTAATGCCGTTTCCACGATAACGGTATCTTTAAACAACCCACCGTCTACTGCGAAAGCACGGGCTTCGCATCCGCCCGAGCGTGTGATAGAGAAATCTACCATATCATTTGCTGAAATACCCGAAGAGCTAAACAGAAATTGGGGCGCCCCCGGATCAGAAAGATCCCCTTCCTCTATGGTAAGGCTCCCGCTATTGATCGTCAGGCTACCAAATTCATACTCCAGACCAGGCGGAAGATTAATGGTAGCGACCGGGCTACCCACACCAATACTGGTAAAACGCAGCTTCACCCGAAGGTTTCCCGATTGATTGCAGGCTACCACATTCTCTGCCTGTTCGGGATAAGTAACCGCAACCTGGGCAGAACCAAGGCCGGGAAAAGTAATCCAGGCCATCGCCAGAAGCAGGCAGGGCAGGATTGTCTTTGAACAAAAAAATGACTTTTCAGAAACGGATTGCGCATACCGTTTTTTCATAAAACTTAGTTTTAGTGCTTACTTGTTTAACCTTAGCTTACATATTAAGATAAAAAATCAGATAATGTTTACCTGCATGTAGGGGGAAACATGCCTTGTGATGGAAGTTAATTAGGCTGGATTGTCGATTTTAGGCGCTGGACATGGAGGAGTTTGGGTATTTCCAGCACGCCAAAGATAAAGGATTCTAACGTTTATAGCAAGGATGCCAGGCTTGTAAATTATTACTATAACTTCCATACGCCTTTTCTTTCGCTGACTGATTATCTCTGTCTGATACTTTTGACAGCATTGGAAGTATCGAAAACAATGGTGATGACCACCCGCAAATCTGCTCGTAAAGAATATAATTACGTTGAGCGGGGTAACCTTTCCTGATGGAGGTAAATAAAATAGCAAACATCAAAACTTACCCATCATGAAAACGATTTGCGTAGCCTTCTTCACTCTTTGCCTGTTCACCATCGCTAATGGGCAGTATGCCGCCAACCTGTCCTTCAATGAGCCAACCGAATTGAAGGAAGTAGAGCAGACAAACAATATTCACAAAAAAATCGCCAGGCGTAATGCCTTAATTAAAAAGCATAACAGGCTGGCACAGCAGAACCTGATGCAGCATATCGCTAAGTACCTTACCTACCCCGAGAAGCTTCGGGAGCTGATGACGGAAGGCCCGGATCCTGCATTTAGCCGTGAAGTGGAGCGAGTGATTGCCGAAGCGCCATCGGTGATTGGCAACGGCAGCGCTTATCTCGGTGCTCGCCGACTGGTAATCCCCATAGATTTTACCTTGCAATAGCCTTTGGGTTGTACGCCACCTCCTGAATCTTAAATTTGCCGTATACGAAGGGGCCATCCGGATAATGCCAGATGGCCTCTCCGTATTTGGCCAGTTGGTAGTCGCCCATGGCGCCGTAATCGCTTAGCGGGGTGGTGAATTTATATTGCTTCATCTCGTTTATATCGTAGCGGTCGTTCGACTCAAAGTTGACCAGCTGTCCTTCTTCATTGAAGAAAAGCCTGGCACTAATCGTGGTGCCCTCATTGGTGAAGGCGGCCTGTACCGTATTACTGTCGACTGGCGTCCATTTGATGCGCTTATCGATTAAGGTAGCAGGCGCCAGAATGCACATGTCATTGAAGAAAGTAACCGTTTCTGCTTTAAATAATTCCGGCCCGCTGGCCTTAGCTACAGGCAGGACAGACAGCAGTTTGACTTCCATACTGGCTTCCTGCGCTTTGTACCGGTGATAACCCTGAGCAGGCACGCCTTTTACCCGGGCTTTCAGAAAGAACAGCCGCTGGTTCGTATCGAAAAAGTTGTGCTGTTCAGCAACCATCGCCATCCAGTCCTGGCCTTTGCCCCGCATTTCTACCTCGAACAGGGCACGAAAGCCGTGTACCTTAGGCTGATTAACGACGCCTGCATAACGGAGGTAGCGCTGTACGGGAGCCGGCAGGTGCTGCAGATCGGCTTCCGTAAGCAGATCTTCCTCTAAATGCGCGGTCCGCTCTATCCCGGCCAGTACATCGGTTTTATACACCTGTTCAAAGCGCCAGGCCTGCCAGCTCAGGAAAGCAACAACCAGGATGACTACATTCGCAAGAGTCCCGAATTTAGCATCCGCCCAGTTGGTAAAAATCAACCCCTGAGACATAAATACAGCAACAAAAGCCACCCAAAACCAAACCGGAGCATCAACCCAGTACAGTACAATTACCCCGCCAAACAAAGCCGCCGTCAGTAACCATAATACGCCCTGAGACCGGGAGATGGGCTGGGTGAGCTGCTCAAACTCGTAAAAGTCAAAGGCTTTAAGAAAGCCGAAAAGGTGAATAAGTCCGTGGAGCAGGAGGAGGATGGAAATGAATATGCGCATCTGCTGTTTTTTTTACGCTTCAATAGAGTTTATTAATGTAGGTTTTGTACAGGTCATGGATTAGGATTTTTTGCCAGATTAAAGAACGCCCGGAACCTCGTAGCCTGAGCTACGAAGGTGAGGACGTGATGCAGAGCTGGCCCTGTGGAATTTGCAGAGCAAGTATTCCACAAGGCTGGTGAAAAAGACAATTCAGGGACATACAAAATTTACGTTAATAAACTCTAATATAAAACCAGTTTGTACTTCCCGCAATGATGACGATCACCCGATGGCGTAATTCTACTCCTGTTTATTAACCCCTCTACATGGTTTTCCTAAAAATCAGTAAGCATGTGTTGGGATTTGGATCTAAAGTATTATTTTAGTTACTAAAATCCATCCACTCATGAAGACCCTGGAAAAAATTGGTTTCGCACTGATCATTATTGGCTTCACTTTTTTCCTCTTAGCCAGATTCGTAGAGCATCCGGTTGTATTGAAGATGGAGGAGCACTATAAGCTCTTTTTCTGGGTGGGAATGCTGATTTGGGCTTTAGGCCATCAGGGGCGGATAAGTCAGGAGAAAAAAGCAAAATCAACCAGCGCTCATGAAAAATGATTTTTTACTTAGGGTTCAGAGGAAAATAAAGTCCTCATTTCAGGCGAGCTATTTTTGCACCAGACAAGGCGCGAAGAACGAGCATAGCCTGAGCTACGTGACTGACACTGCGCGTGTCTCGTCGCCTGTGGGCTTTGGCCACCGGAGACCGTACTTAGGCACTAAGGCAGGCGGAGTGAACAACGAAGTGCAGAATAATATTTGCCGTTCGCAGACCATTGAGCGCCTCTCCGACAGGCTGCTAACTACGTAAGTGATGAGCAACGAAGGCTGGGGTGAAAATAGCCGTATCAAATGGGGAAGTTATTCTTCGCTGGACCCTTAGCGACGCGTGCACAATAAGGATGCTTTGACCAAAACGCTAATGTCTCCTTTTGTACAAAATCAATGAGCTACCTCAGGAGAAAATGCCCTATCTTTACGATCATTGGGGACGCTGCAGGCATCACTGCATATCACTCCGAAAACTATGAATATCGTAATACAATCCAAGGATGAACCCTGCGACTTCGTCGAAACCACCTACCCCGTTTAGTTGTACGTTTTCGCCCAATGTACCGGAGTTATTGCATCAGCTGCAATGCACCATTGCCCTTAGTACCTATCAGGCTGGCAAGGTGGTGCTCTTAAGCTCTGCGGATGGGGAACGCCTGGTTCAACTCCCACGAAGCTTTAGCAAACCAATGGGCATGGCGCTCAGGGGGCAACAATTGGCGATCGCCACCCGTGAAGAAGTACATCTGCTCACCAATTCTCCTGACCTTGCCGCTCATTACCCTCCCAGGCCAGGGGTTTATGATGCCCTTTTTATGCCTCGTGCTACATTTTACACGGGCCAAGTCGATATTCACGATCTCGAATGGGGAATCGATGGTTTATATGCAGTCAATACCTCTTTTTCCTGCATCTGTAAAATTGATGAGCATTTCAGCTTCACCCCGGTGTGGAAACCACCTTTCATCAGCCAACTGGCACACGAAGACCGTTGTCACCTGAATGGTATGGCCATGCAGGATAAGAAGCCCCGGTTCGCCACAGCCTTTAACCAGGGCGATGAACGGCAAAGCTGGCGTGAAAATATTACGAAATCCGGGGTGCTCATAGATATCGAGAGCGGCGAAACCGTTCTGCACAGCTTAGCGATGCCGCACTCTCCCCGTTTGTATGACGGTCAGCTTTTCCTGTTACTCTCTGCGACCGGCGAACTCGTTCGGGCAGACCTTCAATCAGGTGACTATGAAGTCATTAACCAGCTTAATGGTTTTGTCCGTGGGCTGGGACGTATCGGGGATTATTTATTCATTGGGCTCTCCCGCCTGCGCACCAACTCCAGCACCTTTGCCCACCTACCTATGAAGCATCAGGCTAAATCGGCGGGTATTGCAATCGTTCATCTGCCTACCGGTGCCATAGTGGGCCAAATCCAATATCAATCTTCCGTAGAGGAAATCTATGATGTACAGCTGCTGCCTGGGCTGAAGCGCCCCAATCTGCTAAATACGGAACGGGAAGAGCACAAACTCGGGCTCTCCATTCCTGAAAAAACGTACTGGGCCAAACCCGAGACGAAATAATTTCTAAACTCAAGGCTTGAAAATTAAAAATGATGAAGTACCAACCTTTACCTGTTGCAGCGACCTACCGAAGGTTTATTGCACTCAATCAGAAGCTGAAGCGTATACTGGCCAATGGGCAGTTTCAACTCCTGAGTAAATCAAAACAGCAGGAACTCCTGCTCCGCCTACGGCAATTGTTCCAGCGCCTGAGCCAGGTGGTCCCTATACAGCGGCTACGGCAGGGGGTAGCCGTATCTGCTATTGTAATTGCTGGCGGAAAGGCAAATGCACAGCAGTTTGCGCCCCCTGAACAAAACCCGTTTGCCCTGGGAGTGGAACAAAACGATAATTTGCTGTACCCTTTGCCACAGCTGGTAGATATCGATGGAGATGGAGACTTTGACCTGATGCACCGTTCTACTTTTGATGATGGTACTAACTACGGTACTACAGTTTTCTTTCAGGAAAATATAGGTACGCCAGAGGAAGCTGTTTTCAGTGAACTGGTTGCCAGCCCATTTGGCTTAGGCGAAATCGGAGACGCGACCAATCTGACCTTCGGCGACCTGGATGGTGACGGTGATTTGGATATGCTGACCGGACGGTACGATGCCAGTTACAACGGTACGTATTTTGCCTACTATGAAAATACCGGAACGCCAACTGCACCTGCATTTGATCCGGTCGTATCGAACCCTTTTGGTCTTATTCTTGAGGATGGGACAGATTCCACCGCACCCCAACTGGCTGATCTGGATAATGATGGTGATTTGGACCTCCTCGTTGGCACTTACTTTGACAATACGGAATTGACGGCAACCGTTTATTTGCCAAACATTGGAACAGCAGAAGCTCCGGCATTCGGCCCGTCTCAGGCTAACCCGTTTGGGCTGCAGCTTCCCCTGGAAAGTTACTTATTCCTGCCAGCCCTTGCCGACTTTGATAATGATGGCGATCTTGACATCGTAAGTGGCGGATCGTATCAATACGAAGGGGACATGTACCTGCCTTCTCTGGATTATTATGAAAATACGGGTACTGCACAAGCGCCAAGTTTCGCTCCTCCGCAGCGCAATGCTTTCGGATTACAATCTGATTTAAACAGTTTTGTTGTTATTCCCGCTGCAGCTGATCTGGATGCAGATGGCGATGTAGATGTACTTACGACTGGTGTTACGTATGAAAGTGGAAGCAACTTTTCCAAGGTGATATTTGAATACTACGAAAATACAGCAATTATCAATTCGGTAGACCTGGCAGAGACAGAAAACCGGCTTCAGCTATTCCCCACCGTCACTACAGATGTAGTGCAGTGGAGATATGACTCAGATCAAAGACCGGAACGGATACTACTAATTCTCTATAGCCAGAACGGTGTCCCTGTACTCCAGCAAGAACTCCAGGGTGGATCAGGGGCGATTAGGATATCTACGTTGCCCGCAGGTCTTTACAACGCCAGGTTGACAAGTGAAGCGGGGCAATTGCTGGGGCTACAGCGGGTGATAAAACAATAACCCGGTAAACCTGCTCGAAAATTTCGGGTTAACACTTTGGGCTAAAAGAACATCCTTTGTGCTATTCCATAGGATAGCCCAGGCATATCTTTTGGACCTTCAAACCATTTTGTATTTGATTCCTCTCCGGTAAAACTTAAACAACTGCTATGAAATCTTGCCTTTACTTCTTTCTTGCGTTCCTCCTAACCACCCTTGCCCTGCCTGCCCAATCCACCGTCCAAGACGGCTTCGAGGGCAATGGCAACATCAACACCTGGACCGGAGATGACTGCGAGATCGACACTAACTTCTCCAATCCTTTCCCACAGGGCAGCAATACTTCCGCTACGGTGCTCCGATATGCAGACCTCGGGGGGCTGTATGCCAACGCCCGGTTTGATGTAGCCAATCCATTTGACTTTTCCGGACAGCACAGTTTTTCCCTTAAAATCTACGTGCCCTCCGGTTCCTTTACCGGCAATCAGCCCAATCAGGTTTCCCTGAAGCTGCAGGACAGCAATCTGCCCGAGCCCTGGTCTACCCAAAGCGAAATTATTAAGCCTATTGAACTGGATCAGTGGCAAACCGTGACCTTTGATTTTGCCAATGACAACTACATCAACCTCTCACCGGATTCACCACCGCCCGCCCAGCGCGAAGACTTCAACCGGGTGCTTATTCAGGTCAATGGGGAGAACAACAATGACCAGGTCACCGCTTACATCGATGATGTCACCTTCAACAGCACTACTGCTCCCGGGCCGGTTTTTGACCAACTGATCTGGGCAGACGAATTTGACGGAAATGGCGCAATTGACGATGACAAATGGTTTCACCAGACTCAACTGCCCCAGGACGGCAGCTGGTTTAACGGAGAAATACAACATTACACCGACCGTATTGAAAACGCCCGCGTTGAAAACGGCGTACTAAAACTCGAAGCCCGGCGGGAGGACTTCGCCGATCAGGGGCACATCAAGGCATTCACCTCTGCCCGGCTGAATTCTAAATTTGCGTTCCAGTACGGGCGGGTGGAAATCCGTGCTAAACTGCCCAGCGGCCCCGGCACCTGGCCTGCCCTGTGGCTGCTGGGCAAAAACATTAACGAAGATGGTGGCTACTGGGATAATGAAGGCTTTGGGACAACGCCCTGGCCCGCCTGTGGCGAAATCGATATCATGGAGCACTGGGGTACCAATCCCGGGTATGTTTCCAGCGCTACGCATACCCCTTCCAGCTTTGGGGGCACGATCAACGTGGGCGAACAGTATTTGCCTACTTACGCTTCGGAGTTCCATGTCTACTCGCTGGAGTGGACAGCCGAAAAACTCGTCTTTGCAGTGGATGGCACGGAGCATTTTACTTACGATCCTGCTGATAAAAATGCCGATACCTGGCCCTTCGATGCAGAGCAGTATTTCCTTTTCAATGTGGCCATTTTACCAACTATTGCGCCTGATTTCACCAGTAGCGCCATGGAGGTGGATTACATCCGTGTGTACCAGCAGACTCCCGTTGCTGCCACAGTTGTATCCAAGCCAAAGATCCGTTATTTCCCAAATCCAGTGGAAGACACGCTGACTATAGAATTAGGTTCAACGGTCACTGGTACGGTTAATATCCGATTGTTTGACAGCAGCGGCCGTGTTGTAAAGACGGTTTCCGAAGGGGCAAACGAAGGCATCGTTACGCTCCGGGGTTGGGAGCAGCTGCCTTCGGGCACCTACCAGGTGCAGGTGCAATGGGAACAAAAACAGTCGTCCTTTAGCATAGTAAACAGGTAGTGCCGGGGATTGACCTTGCCAGGATTAGGCTATCCGGGGGTTCAGCCTATTGTTGGGAACAACTATTTACAGGGTAAGTATCAGCGCTAAAAACACAGAAAGTCCGGAATTACCTCCTCCAGGACCTACCGACCGTATGAGTTTTTCCTGACCATGATGGCCCGGGACAATATAGCTCCAAGCTATGGGGCAGCAGCACTCTATTATTTTTAATTAGCTTTGGCGCAAAATATATCATCCAATGCCCCATTTACTCCGGCTTACCACCCTTACCCTTGTGGTCTTTCTCTTTTCCGGCTGCCACATCGGCCGGTTTTTCCTCTGGAACTTCGCAGACGTTAATGATTATAAAAAGTTTCCCGCTACGACCATTGAGGCACCGGAAACGCCCTTTGCGTTTTCTTATGCGCCAGACAGCATTCAGCAGAAGCTTGCTGAAACCCAGCTGACAGCTGATGGTGAGGCTTACACCCTGCCAGGTTATGTAGGGGAATACGGTAAATCTCTGGCATTTCTCATTATCAGAAACGATACCATCCTCTACGAGTCCTACTTCGATGGTTACGCTGCAGATGGGCCGCCCCATCCTTCTTTTTCGGTTGCCAAGTCCTTTGTCTCCGCATTGGTGGGCTTTGCCGTACAGGAAGGGGCGATTGAGCGTATAGACGACCCTGTGACCCGCTACCTGCCGGAATTAGCCGACCGGGACCCCAAGTTTAGCCGCCTTACTATTGAGCACCTGCTCAATATGCGAAGTGGGTTGGATTACAACGAAAACAGCTACTTTAACCCCTTTGCCCCGGTAGCCAGAGACTACTACGGGCGACAACTGGAAAAGTATACGCTCGAGCGGACCACATTTGCCGCTGAGCCGGACAGCTACCGGGAATACCAAAGCGTCAATACCCAGCTACTCGGCCTGATCGTGGAAAGAGCCACCGGGAAAACCCTTCCTGCTTACCTGGAAGAAAAGGTCTGGCAACCCCTCGGTATGGAGTTTCCAGCAAGCTGGAGTTATGACAGTAAAAAAGGTGGAATGACTAAGGCATTTTGTTGCCTGAATGCACAGGCACGGGACTTTGCAAAGTTCGGGCGCTTTTACTTACAAGGAGGCCAATGGCAGGGAAAGCAACTATTGGATGCAGACTGGGTGGAACGCAGCACTACCCCCAATTACGACAACAGCTGCTATCAATATCAATGGTACAGCTACAAGCATTGGTCTTATTCTCCTGACTCCACTGCCGCGGTAAAGGCAGCTCCCGAGGGTGTGGATGTTTTTTCCCAAAAAGACGGGCAATACGCTTTTAGAAAATGCGGGCCGGACTTCCTGGCCATTGGTATCCTTGGACAATACATTTACGTACACCCGGAGAAAAATCTAATCATGGTCCGATTAGGCAAAGATGACAAGGTGGGCTATCAAAGTTTATTCCGGGCACTAAGCCTGAAATTGTGAGGCCCTATTGCGGAACAATCAATCACCGCCGGACCAATTTTTTTAGCAGTACAATCTGCCCCAGATGGTAGTGCAAATGCTCGATGATTCCGTTGAGGTTACTGAAGTGGTTCCCGTATTTAGGGTCTGAAAAGTCCGCCCACAGGGTAGCTTCCGGCAACTTGCCTGTCAGGTCGATCAGTCGTTCTGCGTCCACCCAAACACTATCGAGCAGAGCCTGCCAATCGGCTTCGGATTGAATATCGGGCGTCTCCCAACTATACTTATCCCGGGCTTTAAGCGGTCCTCCTTCCAGCACGTTGACTATATGCGGCAAATAATACGTAGCATGGTAGACCAATTGAGCAATGGTGTTGGGACCGGCTACTTTTGAGGTCGCCATCTTCCAGTCGACATCCGCTAGTTGATCTTTGTAATTGGAATCTGACCAGTTACCGCCAAAGAGTACGCCTTTAAAGTGTTTGGACAAATGCTGGGGCAGAGACATGGTGAATGATAATTGTTGCTCCGCAAATTAAGCAATTCCGACCTAATATCCAGCGTCTCTGTTGTAACGGTGTGTATAACAAATTGCACAAAACAGAAAGTGACCACCGGCTATCAATACTAGGGGGGCAACCCTCTGCATTTAAGTGCGATAGCTGCTGGGGTAGAGCTTCCCGCTCTGCTCCAGCTTATCCACGAATGCTGCCAGGCTATTCAAGTAGTGCAATTTGTTATGCACACGTTGTAACGGTTTAGCGCCTGACCTTTCCGGCGGTTAGAGAAAATCGTCAGGCCTACCCCAATTCCACCGGCTGCATACATGGTGCTCAGGCCCGCGATTTGAGCCTGCCGGTTATCCGTAAGCAACGCAAGTAGAGCTCCACCAGCTGCCACATAAATGAGCTTTATGCCTCGCCGGTCCATCCGGTCTCCTTCCTCAAATAGCCGGAGCGCCTCACCGTTGTTGAAAGAAAAATGAGTTCGTAAGAACTACCTTTAGGCGTAGCGTTCTCCCGCTTTATGGAGTGCATATACCGGACGGTCTGACAAACCTCACTCCCCCTCCTGACAAACCTCATCGCAGCCCGCTCAAACGTTGCGCATCTTGCTTATACACAACCAACCAACTGCGTCATGATCAAAACCCTATCCATACCTGTAAGCGAGTTGATGAGCCGGGATCTTGTGGTGCTTCAACCCAGTGATAGTCTACAGCAAGTAGAGCAGTGCTTCCGCGCCTACAACATCCATCATATCCCTGTGGTGAATGAAGCGGGTCAGCTCAAAGGGCTGGTCACCCGCTCGGACTTCTCCCGGGCCAATCACTTACTGGCTCATTTCCGGCAGGACTTTGAGTCCGTTTTGGTTAAAGATATCATGACCACCCAGCTAGCGAAGACCACGCCCGATGCCCCGGTGCAGCAGATTGCCGAAGTGTTCCTGTCTAATATCATGCACGCGATGCCCGTTGTGGATGGTGACACCCTTGTAGGTATTATTACCACCCAGGATTTACTCAAATACCTATTGGAGGAACGCAAACAACTAACCGAATAAAACTTAAAATTATGGTGCCTACAAAAAAATCAATTGAGAAAATCCATTTCGACCACCGCCTCTGGATGAACGAGCTGAGCTTCTTCAGCGACGAGCTCAAAATCTATGAGCACCGGCTGGAAGACCTCGTTACCAAAAACAACACTGGTAAAGTCCTTAGCCTACTGGAACAATTCCAGAATCAGTTCATCCGCCAACGCGAAGTTTTAGAAGAACTGCACCATGGCATTAAGGTACACGAACAAAAGATTGGCGAAGCCATGCGCCGGGGAGAAGAAGACCCCGTTGACCCCGAATTCCATAACAGCATGAAGGAAGAAATGGAATCCTACCGCAATATTTACACGGATCTGAAGCGTAAATTCTACAGCTTCTTAGCCAAATATTTATAGCCAAAAGCTTTCCCGTAACTAAACCCTCAAAAAAACCTTTCAAGCCTGCCGTCTAAGTGATTTCGGCGGGCTTCTTCATCTCTGCGAAATTTTGTGACACCCGTCACTGACCCGCCACTCATCCTCCCTTACCTTTGTAGTGTTATTAAATTATAACCGAACACTAAATTTCTCGATAAATATGAAAGTCGAACAGATTTATACCGGCTGCCTGGCAGAAGCAGCTTACTACATTGAAAGCGATGGCGAAGCAGCCATCATAGACCCTTTGCGCGAAACCAAGCCTTACCTGGACAAACTAAAGGCAGAAGGCGCAAAGTTGAAGTACATCTTTGAGACCCACTTCCACGCCGACTTCGTGTCCGGTCATATTGACCTGGCAGAAAAAACCGGCGCAACTATCGTTTACGGCCCGAAAGCAGAAACAGCATTCGAGAAGCACATGGCTACTGATGGCGAGGAGATCAAGCTGGGCAAAATGATCATAAGGGTCCTGCACACCCCTGGCCACACCCCGGAAAGTACGACCTTTTTGCTGATTGATGAGAATGGCAAAAAGCATAGCATCTTTACCGGTGACACCCTCTTTATTGGTGATGTGGGCCGCCCCGACCTGGCACAGAAGACCGGAGAGGTGACGACCGAGGACCTCGCGGGCTGGCTGTACGACAGTCTACGTGAAAAAATCATGACGCTGCCTGACGAAGTGATTGTCTATCCGGGCCACGGTGCGGGTTCTGCTTGTGGCAAAAACATGAGCGACGACACCTGGGATACTTTGGGCAACCAGAAGAAGACCAACTACGCGCTGCGCCCTGATATGACCAAAGCGGAGTTTATCAAAGAGCTCACCGCCGGCCTCTTGCCACCCCCGCAATACTTTGCTGCAAATGCAAAAATGAATAAAGGGGGCTATGGCAGCTTCGACCAGGTACTCGAAACTGGTGCCGTTGCCCTTGACCCTGCTTCCTTCGAAGAAGTAGTAGAACAGCACGAAGCGTTGGTACTCGATACCCGAAGCGAGGTGGAGTTCCGCAAAAGTCATATCCCAAATTCTATCTTCATCGGTATTGACGGCAGCTTTGCCCCATGGGTAGGTGCCCTTGTAGGTGACCTCAAGCAGCCAATCGTATTCCTGGCCGAAGAAGGCAGAGAAGAAGAAGTAGTAACCCGGCTGGCCCGCGTAGGCTACGACAATACGCTTGGCTTCCTGAAAGGGGGCATTGATGCCTGGACAACTGCTGGCAAGGAAACTGACCACGTGAAAGCCATAACAGCGGAAGAATACGCGAAGCGACTGGCAGCAGGTGAGGTGCCAGCCACGCTCGATGTACGCAAGCCAACGGAGTTTCTCTCCCAGCACCTCTCCACCGCCCGCAATTTCCCGCTGGACTACATCAATAAGAATATGAACCGGCTGGAGCGCACCGATCAGTACTACCTGCACTGCCTGGGTGGCTACCGCTCGCTCATCACTGCTTCTATTCTCAAAGCCCGTGGCTTCCACAACCTGGTAGACATCATCGGCGGATGGCACGCTATTGAAGAGAGCGAGGCACCGGTAACGGACTACGCCTGCCCAAGCACCATTTCGCAGGAAACCATTGACGAAGCGATCAATGCAGTTGCGTAATATCTAAGACCTGTAGATCTTGTTATTATGAAACCAATATGGGGAAGTAGTTTTCAAGATCCTACTATAGCATAATTTCAGGGCCTGGCGGTTTCATCTGCCGGGCCATTTTTTAATTCACACCAATTAATCCTTCAGCTATGCGATCACTTTTATTTCTTTCCCTTATCGCTACCGGGCTCTTTACCCTTGCCACAGCCTGCTCCCCGTCCGGAAATTCGGCTGATCAAACAACCGATACCACCACTGCCTTCGATACCGCCCAGTATAAAAAGCAGGGTATGGAGATCGCTATGGGGACTTTCAAGGTACTGAGTGGTCAACTCAAAGCTGCGATGCAGGAAGGTGGAGTTAAAAATGCCGCCCAATACTGCAATACGGTCGCCTACCCGCTGGTCGACAGCCTCTCCGGGCAATACAACGCGCAAATCCGCCGGGCCAGCAATAAGGTGCGCAACCCCAAAGACGCTCCTACCCCACGGGAGCAAAAAATACTGGACGCTTACCATACGCAAACAGCAACCGGTACGCAGCCGAAACCACAAGTGCGCCAATTGGCAAACGGTGAGATTGCCTTTTATGCGCCCATCATGATGCAGGACCTCTGCCTGAAATGCCATGGAAAACTGGGCGAAACGCTCAAAGCTGAAGACTATGCAGTAATTCAGGAGCTCTACCCGGAAGACAAAGCCATCGGATACGCCACCGGCGACCTGCGCGGTATCTGGAGCATCACCTTTCCTGCACCAAATTAGTATACCAATTCGTAAATACTCATCCGCTGGTGCACTGGAAGTACCGGGAGTAGAATACGCTGGCGATCGCCGGGCGGGAGGACAAGCTCATACTGCTGAGTATTGGCTACCGCACCTGCCTTTGGTGATACCCTATGGTACAGGAAAGCTTCAATGATACAATCTACGTCTGCCAGAACTATCAGTGTCAAAAGCCTGTTTATAAAGTGAAAGACATTGATTTAGTGGTTAAACATCAGTCTGACTGATTCCGCATGTTAGCTATCCGATAAAATAACAATACCATAGCACCGTCTAAACCTACTCTACCGCAGCTTGCAGAACAGCTTCTGCTTGCGCTTAAGCAGCGCACCAACAGTCGGCACCTTGAAGCCAGGCTGATGACTCTTTCTATATCTGAGCTCCAGCAAAAACTAAATACAGAAGCAGCCCGCAAAGCCTTTTGGATCAACATTTACAATGCTTATTTCTTACTGTTGCGGCAGCAGGGCTGGGAGCGGCCTGATATTTTCCGGGAACCACTGATACCTGTTGCCGGAAAGCGGTTTAGCCTGGATGAGATCGAGCATGGCATACTAAGGCGGTGCCGTGCCAAATGGGCACTGGGTTACCTTCCCAACCCCTTCTTCCGGCGGAGTGTCCACCAGCTTATGCTTCAAAAATCAGACTATCGGATCCACTTTGCGCTCAACTGCGGTGCGCGGGGCTGTCCCCCCATCGGCTTTTACAGGGAGGACATCATTAATGAACAACTGGACATAGCCACGCACGGCTTTCTGGAACAGGAGACTGTCATTGATGAAACCCACAATATCCTGCATACCACCCGGTTAATGCGCTGGTATATTGGAGACTTTGGTGGCTTTCACGGGATCCGTACCCTTTTGGTTGACACGCTTGGTCTGTATCCTGGACAGTGGCGCATTCGTTTTCAGTCTTATGACTCGCGGGAATCTCTATACCGCTTTAGTTAATAGCCCGCTTAGCGTGTTGGGGTTTTAGTAATCAATCTGCCCCTTCTTTTCTGCGTTAGCGAAGAATAACCTCCACATTACGATGGCCCAACGCATCAACGCGAAGGCCCGGTAAGTAGCAGCTAACCGATAGTGTGTATAACAAATTTCACAAAGTGCCACCCTTACAGGGCTTAAAACCAACTGCCATTGAATTCCTGGGGCGTTGCCCCAGTCATCCAGCCCTTTGACTGTGCAATTTGTTATACACACAACCGATACGACAGGACTGTCGTTATCATGCTTTTTTGTACTTTCCGACCAGCCAAATCTAAAAATAATGAAAATTGTAGCTTTAGACGGAAGACCCCTCAACCCCGGTGATTTGAGTTGGGAAGGACTGTCCACATTTGGAACCTATCAGATATACGACTACACGGCCAAAGACCAGATTGTTGAGCACGCAAAGGACGCTGACATTTTGTTGGTCAATAAAACGGTAATTGGAGCAGATGAGCTTTCTCAATTGCCCAAACTACGGTGCATTTGCGTTACCGCAACGGGCTATAACAACATTGACCTCAACGCCACACGGGAACGGGGAATTCCGGTTTGTAATGCGGTGGGGTACAGTACGGATTCTGTTGCCCAACATGTATTTGCCTTACTGTTGGCGCTTACCAACAAGATCTACCAGCATCATATCAGCGTTCAGGAAGGGGAATGGCAGCGTAGCAACGATTTTTCTTACACCCTGTCCCCTCTGCCGGAGCTGGCCGGAAAAACCTTTGGCATCTACGGGTTCGGCCGCATCGGTCAAAGGGTAACAGACCTGGCGCAAGCGTTTGGGATGCGGGTACTGGCTACGCATAAACATCCGGAGCGGGATGCCCGCCCGGGTGTTACCTTTGTGACGCTGGAAACGTTATTTGCCGACAGCGATGCGATTTCCCTGCACGCCCCGCTGTCAGAGACTAACCGGGAAATCGTAAATACGGCTCTGCTGAAACGCATGAAACCGACTGCCTACCTGATTAATACCGGGCGGGGCGGTCTTATTCAGGAAGCTGATTTAAAACGCGCCCTGCAGGAAGGGCTGCTTGCCGGTGCCGCACTGGATGTGCTAAGTGTGGAGCCTCCCCGGGAAGGCAACCTGCTTACCAATGCCCCTAACTGTATCATTACCCCGCATCTGGCCTGGGCATCACAGGAATCACGTCAGCGCCTTATGGATATCACCCTGCAGAACATTAATGCCTTTGCAGACAGCGCCCCCCAAAATGTGGTAAATTGATCACAAGCCACACCATTGGCCACAAGAGAATAGGCAGTCGTATGGATTTCCCTTAAATTTGTCCTATGAATCTAAGGAAGCCACCAATATCCTGGGCATTAGCCATCCTTATTGCGGTTGGCCTGGGCCTGTTATGGAGCCTGCGCGACTACTTGTTTTTACTCTACCTCAAAGAGAACTACGTGTTTGAATGGCCCAGGCTATGGCTTCACGTTGCCAATTATTCTACCTGGGGCATTCTGTTCCCGCTGGTCCATCACTGGATACGGCGCACCCAGGAGCGCACCGGCAACCGACGACTTATTGGTCGTATTTTGCTCGTTGGACTGGGCCTGTCTGTGTTGCACGAACTCGTCTCTAACATCCTGTTTTTCGGCATGTTGCACTTCACCGGTAAGGAACTGATCACGGTGGATACTTTCCGGCATATTTTCCGGGCTTTGCCTGCTGCACTGATTTCGCGCATGGTTGAGTTTGGTATCATTTATACGATTTATTCAGCCATCAACTTCCAGCGTAAACTGCGTGACCAACGGATTGCGATGGCAGAGATACAATCGCAACTATCCGGTGCTCAACTCAATGCGCTACGATTGCAATTGCAGCCCCATTTTCTGTTCAATACCCTAAATACGATTTCCGCACTGATGGAGTTTGATAAAAAGGAGGCACAGCGGATTGTCTCCCGCCTCGGCAGCCTGCTTCGGGTTGTCCTGGATCAGGATAAGAGCAACCTCATCCCTTTGCGGGAAGAGCTGGCGTTTATTCAAAACTACCTGAAAATTGAGCAGACCCGCTTTCAGGACCGGCTGGAAGTCACTTTTGATATCGAAGAAGAAGCCATGAATGTGCAGGTGCCCAGCCTCATCCTACAGCCGTTGGTGGAAAATGCGATAAAACATGGGTTCGCCAATCAGAGTGGAGACGGGCAGGTTTCCATAACCGGGCGAATACAAAGTCAGTTACTGACCCTCAAGGTAAAGGACAATGGCAAAGGTAGCCCGGATGATGAAGCCACCCTTTTTAAAAAAGGAATTGGCCTGAAAAACGTCCAGGAACGCCTGATGCTACTCTACGGAGACCGGGCGTCTTTTCAGCACACCAGCGGGCCTGAAGCAGGCTTCACCGTGACCCTTACCATACCTTCTCAAAAGACAGCCCCATGAAAGTAATCCGTGCCCTGGTTGTTGATGATGAGCCTTTAGCCCGTGCCCGCATTGTAAAGCTGCTGGGAGAAACAGAGGGTGCCTTGTGTATCGGAGAGTGTAAAAACGGTAAGGAAGCGATTAAGGCGATACGGGACTATAAGCCCGATCTGGTTTTTTTAGATATAGAAATGCCTGACCTCAATGGTTTTGATGTACTGAAGCAGGAGGATTTAAAACCACTACCCTTTATTATTTTTGTAACCGCCTACAATCAGTACGCGCTCAAAGCATTTGACGTTCATGCTGTTGATTATTTGCTGAAGCCCTACGATGATGATCGCTTCGAACAGGCACTCCACCACGCGCGACAACAAATCCAAACCCAGGAAAATGCACAGTTACACCAGAAAATGGTGGCTGTGCTCAAACAGCATCAGGCGCAGCAAGCACCCGGGCTGCAGTTTCTGGAAGTCAAAGGCAAAGGTCGCACCCTTGAAATTAATGTCCTTGACGTACAGTACTTTGAGGCGGATGGCAATTACCTGATTGCTCATGTAGGACAACGCAGGCACTTAATCCGCCAAACCCTGCAATCAGTTGCCGATGCGCTACAGCCCAATCAGTTTCTACGCATCCACCGGTCTCTGCTTGTCAATACCCGGTCCATTGACCAGATCAGTTATGATGGCAACAATCAGTATACCCTTCACCTGCGTGACGGCAGCCGGCTCGCCTCCAGCCGGGGCTACAAAGCAGAAATACACCAGTATATGGAGTCTGAAGAGCGGTAGCCTTAACCACTCACCACAATTTGCACCGCTGACCACAAACACCTTGCAGACAGCCAGTTAGGTCCTTATCTTTGGTACATCAACGAAATCACCCGTTTAAAACCTAAGTTGGGGCTGGCATTGACCGACGGTGCCACCCCTACTTTGCACCAAACCCGGCTGCTATGTATAAACCACTCTTGATCGCTTTGCCGTTTGCAGACTGGCATGGGCAGACCGGCAGGGCACACTCACCATTGAAATCCCCGTCCATAAAGCTGCTTTGGCTGCCATTCGCAAGGATTTGCGTAACCAGGCCGGCTGGGACTGGAAAGGCTGGTATGAAGCGGCCAACTACTGTTACACTAACCCAATAAATACTAAAATACCAACTGACCGGTAAAAAATTATGATGATGTGGCAACTGCGGCTTGGCTTTATTGGCTGAGCCGCTTTTTTATCGCACAACTAAGGTGTGCAGAACCTTCATCCCTCCCTAAATCTCCCTACCTTTGCAGAATGCAAACACAAGGGGAAACCATTCGGGTTAAAACATGGAGTGAACTGCAAGATGTGCTTTACCACGATTCCTGGAACGAGCAACTGCAGCGCTTCCGTTCGGGCTATGTTTACCGGGGGATGGAAGATGTCAACTATGACCTGACTTCTACACTCAATCGTCTCGGCGAGTCTCACCTGGAGAAGCATTTGCTGCGCAACTTTCGCAAGTATTCTCACAAACAGATCCGGTCAGAGTATACCTCTGTCTGGAACTGGCTTGCATTGGCGCAGCACCATGGGCTGCCAACCCGACTGCTCGACTGGACCTACTCACCCTATGTAGCCCTCCATTTCACAACTAACGACTTCAACTGCTACGACCGGGACGGTGCTATCTGGGCCGTTAATTATGTGGATACCAAAATGCACTTGCCGGATCAAATGGGCCTTATCATTGAAGAAGAGGGTTCCCACATATTCACAGCAGAAATGCTGGAACGCGCAGTGGATAGTCTTTCAAGGCTCAATCACTTGAAAAAAGAAGACTTTGCTGTCTTTTTTGAGCCGCCTTCTATTGACGACCGTATCGTCAATCAATACGCCGTATTTTCAATGATGTCCAACCCGAATACCATCCTCAGCGATTGGTTGATGGGCAGTGAGGTCCGGTATTTTAAGATTATCATCCCGGCGGAACTGAAATGGGAAATCCGGGACAAGCTGGACCAGTCCAATATTAACGAACGCGTCTTGTTTCCAGGGCTGGATGGACTCGCCATATGGCTCAAGCGCCACTACCGGGATGTGCGATTAGAAAATCCGCCCAGGGAAATCTCGGAAGAAGGAGAAGAGCGCCCCTCAGAAGCTTTATAGTCCGTGGTGAATCCTGAGACCCCTGCCGTGAGCTTACCTGGACTTTCAGCCTTAGGGTTCAGCGAAAAATAAGGCCTTCATTTCAGGCGAGCTATTTTTGCATCAGGCAAGGCGCGAAGAAGGAACATAGCCTGCAGCCT
>Ga0307978_1000389_pt1 | contig 36937 bp, 39 predicted proteins | sample OrgLakmetage1056_FD_203151 | JGI IMG/M metagenome (GOLD analysis project Ga0307978, IMG submission 203151) | Saline water microbial communities from Organic Lake, Antarctica - #1056 | ecosystem: Environmental > Aquatic > Non-marine Saline and Alkaline > Saline | place: Antarctica: Organic Lake...
GAAAATGGAATGAAATTATCTTTTCAGGGAGCGGCAGTAGGACAGCTCATCGCCATCTACCAAGAGAAGGTAAAGCTCTTAGATAAACTAAAAATCATGAAAGAGGAAGGTGTCGATGATGCGGAAGGCTTCCTACGGTCTGGGTCTATCAAGGCGGAGTGAGACAATAGATTTCGCTATCGCTCATCTATGCTCATCCTCGACGTTGGACAGAAAATAAATGAAGAATCAAATATTATACTGCCTTGCGGCGCTGCTTCTCGTATCTTGCAACAATGAGGTTGTCTCAGAAAGACCCAAAGCCGATCTGTATAACCATGGCTATAGCCTTCCTAGTCTTGATAAATGGAACGCAGTAGAAAAGGGAATGACGACCAAGGAGGTGATTCAATTGCTTGGGAAACCCATCAGTAAAATTGATCCAGATGGTGACTACGAACCGAACCATATCTACCCATGGCATTATGGTTATATCGCTAAAGCATCTCAAATTTTCCCTCAGGACCTTCAGTTAACAATCGAAATTGAGCAAGGTAAGGTGTGGGGAAAGAGTGACTGGTTTGGGGATGTTCCGATTTCGCCAGATGGCTTGCCCACAATGCCGAAACTCATTTATCCCTATGATGGCGTGAAGCTAGACCACTACCCAAGAATCCTTGACTTTCGTTGGTTTGCTTCGTCGGGTGACTACCCGATACGTTACGAAATTGAAGTTAACACTCTATATTCGAATGGGAAATGGTCCGAGAATCAATTCACACACAAATCGAAATTCCCCCATCTCTCATATACCCATGGCGGTAGCAACAAAGGGAAATGGAGAGTCCGTGCTGTTAACAAAACAGGGACGAGTGAATGGACTGAGTATCGCCATTTTGAATTTTTAAGATAGCCGAGGTCCAACCAGTCGATTGTGGGCAATTCCATTCGCTCCTTCGTCGCTCACCATGCCACATCTTCACGTTCGAGAAAAGAAATGAAATTGCACCTGATCGTATTTCTGCTCCCCCTTTGCATTTTTGGGTCTGAAATAAAGAAGGACTACGATGCGATGCTAAAGAGCTTTGAGGAATACAAGAAGCTGCCTCTAAAAGAACCAAAAGAAGGAATACTTTCGTGAATTTTGGGATCGTTCGGTTTGGAACGCATACGGACAAAAGAATCCCGAGGCCTTAACTGAGGCTCTGAAGCTATCAGGATTTGACGTTTCTATACCGGGCCTGATCGAGTTGTTTCGCTTTAGGCCTCTTCCATACAGCAAGCGGAATCTCGAGCGAAACTTGGATCACTACAAGAAAGGCACGCTGACACTCATCTCGACCCCCGTCGGGTATATGCTATCGACGGAACCTTCGAAAAGAGTTTTGATTCTCCATACTCACGAAAATTGGAAGCATCTATTCTACCAGAAAAATAACAAATTAATGCAATTACACCTAATCAGGAAGGGAACATTCACCGAGTCCGAAATCGAGAAGCTTGGACTCGAACCAGTCGGAGCAGGACAACCCGATAACCCGCCCGTAAAACTCTAAAAATCACTAGGACTTCTAACTCGTCAGGCGGGTTGCCTGTCCTCTACGTTGTGCAGAATGAAATGAAAAAGAGGGTCGTGAAAGTTTCGAAACTTATCTCGGTTATGGCGTCACTATTCGCCATTGTAGGATGCAAAGAAAAAATGGTCGAATTACAGACGGACTTGCCGCCAGCATCAATATACCGAAACAAAAAACATTATAATAGCTCAGGAGAAGCCTTATTGGTTCCTGAAGACACAAAGCTCCTTTCAAGGGGAGCCGAAGTGACGACAAATAGTGATTATGTCTTATTTGGTGAACCCGAAAAGATTACTGACGGTAATCCAGAACAAGAGTTCAATAACTACCAGATCGAGATAGACGGTGGAGAATGGGTGCAAATTGATCTTGGTGAATCTTACTGCCTCTACGCGATCTTGGTATGGCACCTTTTCGATCCATTCACTCCAGACGGAACAGGAGAGGGAGAGGAAATTTGTAATCGTGTGTATCAGGACGTCATCGTTCAGGTATCCGATGATTCTGCGTTTAAGAAGGATGTCGAAACGGTTTTCAATAACGATCAAGATGGTTCCTCCGGCTTAGGTAAGGGAGGAAATAGCACCTACACTGAAACCATTAATGGCCTTTGGATCGCCACTAATGGTTCTAAAGGGCGCTACGTTCGACTATATAATAGCGGCTATATGTATGAGTGTCGTGGGAAAATCGAGGGAAAAGGATACGAAAAATTCATAGGGCTAGCAAGTTACATCGAAGTTGAAGTCTACGGCAAGTAGAACCCGATTCAAATAAGTCGACAATCACTACTAAATAAAAAAGCACAACAAGTCGGGAGATGACAACTACGAGTAGCGCTGGCGCGCTACTCTCCGTGCATCCCCTTCACGATCTGCAAAATAAAAATGAAAGCTAGCATAGCATCCTTTTTTTTACTCTGCGCAGCCGCCCTTGCTGCACCGGATGCTTCGGAGTGGGCAAAGCCACGTCTTTTTCACGAAGCTTTTGACTTAAAATTTGACGACCAAATCAAGGTCGATTCAAAAGAAAAAACAGAAGCTCCAAAGTCAGCTATTTTTTCGGATAACGACGCGTATTGGTTTCATGTCGAACCTTATGACGAAACAGAATGGGTTCAGCGCATTGTGATATCAGGTGAAGACGTCATTGCAATCACACTTGATGACGCCTACCCTAACTTTCCAGTTAGAGTGCATTGGATAAACGAAAAGCTTATCTTCATTCGAGTTTGGTGGGGTCGTATTGTCGGCACAGACATTATTTTCGACGTAGAGAAGCAAGTGTATCTAAGTCTCGAGATGGTTGTTGATGGAACCCAGCTATATAACCAAACTCGACAGGCACTCGAGAAGGCAGATCAAGGCGGAGTGAGACAATAGATTTCGCTGCGCTCATCTATGCTCATCCTCCACGGTGGGCGGAATAGAATTGAAAAATAAGGAAAACTGACGGATACTCCGAAAATGCCAGTCATATCCATGTTTTACGGTGTAATCGTAGCTCTGTATTTTTTTGATACAGGAAAGCACAATCTGCCGCACATTCACGTAAAATACCAAGGTGAAGAGGCGGTTATTGGAATCCCCGACGGTGAGATCATCGAAGGCAGCATCCAAAAGAGCCGGATGAAGCTTGTCCAAGCTTGGATTGAGATTCACCGCGATGAATTGATGGCCGACTGGGAACTGGCAGTCAATGGGCAGGAAGTCTTTAAAATCGAACCACTAAAATAAAATGAATCCACGAGTCACACAAGTTAGTCCGGAAGAGAATTACCAACTCTTACTTGAGTTTTCCAATGGCGATCGTCGTGAATTTGACGTGTCCCCTTATCTCGATAAAGGAATCTTCAAGAGCCTTAAGAATGAGACTTATTTCCGGAGAGTTCGCGTATCCCTAGGAACGGTTGAATGGCCAGAAGGACAGGATTTCTGCCCCGACACTTTATTCGAGTTGTCGAAAGCGATTGCATAGAATCGAGTGCCCATCCAGTCGGCATATGGCAATAGATTTCGCTGCGCTCATCTATGCATAGCCTCGACGTTGGCAACAAATATAAAATGGATTCAGTCAAGATACTTATCATTGCATTTTTTGTGCTACTCATAGCCTCACTGGTTCTATCCTCTACATTCGGAATTGCTCCTATTGCATTAGTGTGGAACATCGTCCTACCAGCACTTATTATAGCAATCCACATCATGTGCTCGGTTGCCTTATTCCGAGAAGCAAAAATTAGAATGGAAAACAGAATCAAAGTTTTCGCCGATTTAGACCCAGTTTTCTGGGGCCTAGTAGGACTCGTTTTTGGAATTCTTGGTTTATTAAGCTATCGAGTAATTAATGACTACTTCACCTCAAAAGCCAACCAGCCGGAGCAGGACAACCCGATAACCCGCCCGTAAAACTCTAAAAATCACTAGGACTTCTAACTCGTCAGGCTGGGTTGCCAGTCCTTACCTCTGAGGGGACGGCGCAAGTAAAAAGTTCAATTTTCATGTTAAATATGGAGTTAGGTAGTGATCCCGCTTTAGGAGGGAGTTAATATATTTTTGCTCATCATAGGCTTGGCCAGTCTGCCACATGCGGAAGAGGATCCGGATCCACCGAACGGCAAGCTTGCGCATGATTGAGTGATAGGGTTTGCCCTCGGCCTGATGGTGTTTGACGAAGGCGTTGGCCCACCTGGAGTGTTTCCAGCTTTCTGTGGCAAACTCGTGGAAGCTCTGGGCAAGGAAGCGATCACATCGCAGCCTACGATATACTCGGCGCATGTTTCCGCTTTGTTCAGTGACTGGAGCCATGCCGACAAGGCTAGCCAACGCGGCGGCATCCTTGCAGTTGGGTGCATGTGCTTCAAAGGCCGCAAACACACGCGGGGCATAAGCAGGCCCAGCGCCGGGCAGCTTGATGAAGAGTGCGGCCCGTTCATTCTGCTGCATTAACTTACGGATATGACGGTCATGCATGAGCACGCCGCTGTTGAGCGCTTCGATTTGATCAAGCAGGCATAGCAACTGCAGGACGTTTGGCTCGATGATTGCCTCGTTCTTGGTCAATGTCTGTGCATTGCTGATGACCAGCAATCGCTGCTGAAGGCGTGTCTCGCTATGGCTGCCCTGCTTCTTGAAAAAGCTCCGCAGCTGGGATTCAGAGGCTGCCTGGATGTCTGAGAGCCGAGGCCAGCGTCGTAGCATTGCCACGTTGAGCGGGCGATACACATCCTCGCTGAGTAGATCCAGTGCAGCGGGGAAGTAGTCCTTCAAAATAGCAAGTAGGCGATTCGTCAGAGCCGTGCGACTGTTCACTATTTTACGCCTTGAGACACAGCAAAGCTGCAACTGCCGAGCCAAGGGGCTGGCAGGCTGATAGACGCGAAGCTCGCCGTGATGCAAAGAGAGAAAACTGGCGATACAAGTCGCATCCGTAGAGTCGGTGTGCGCTCGGGAGACCTTAAGGCTCTGACGGTAGCCCCAGATGCTGCTCGGATTGAGCGCATACACGGCCACATCGGCCTTAAACTCGAAGAAAGCGAGCAATGCCCGGGCAGGCTGTTCAAACCCCACAGCGATGAGCCCTTGAGGGTGCGCTTCGCGAAGACGCTCCCACCATGCGTTCAACGCCTCGGGACGGGTCGATACTGTTTCCACTTCGCACGAGCCTTCCGGTCCGCGAACGGCAACTTCCAGTTCCTTATCCGAGCGGTCAATTCCGACCACGATGACATATTTTGATGCTGACTTTTCAGACTTCATTTTGTTTCTTTTGTCTATGGTTTTGAGGGTGAGCCACCATGCGACGGCAATAGTGATAGCTTGCAGGCGTTCTCTGAGGAGTCGTTTCGGTGGCGAGAAGTCCGGTCCGGAGCAAAGTAAGGACTTAGCCCTCGCAGGGCACATCGTTCCATTGCTTCCAGACCGGCTCCTCAAAACCTACATTGCCGTTAGGACTTGCGCAAGTCCTCCCAACAATGCCATCTTCAAACCCAGTGAAAGAACAGATGCCATTTTTTGAGAATGGCTTATCTGTTACCACTATCATCGTTCGGTAAAAGAATGAAACTGCTATTTTCACTTCAACTTTTCATCGCCGCAACGCTTACGGGCAACACTTACGTTGTGCCCACTATTGAATGGATTGAAGAACGCGCAGACCTCATCGTAATCGGTTCTATTGAGGATATTACCAAAACGATAGAAAGGAAGCCAGGGACGTATGAATTGGAGGAAAAGGAGATTACTATTTTGGTAATTCTGAGCCTTAAGGGCACAAGCAACGAAAAGCGTATAAAGGTTAGGCATACGTATGAAGACAGTGGCTGCATTGCTGAAAGATCGAAATTCATAGAGTCAGAAACTGCATTGCTAGAAGCTACGGGGGATAAATTTCAGTCTTTAATCAAGAATGGGATAAGCGGGGAGCAGTTGCTTCAAAGCGAAGAAGGCAAGAGTTTCGAGCAGCGAATCGCCAGGTTGGAAGAAGAGTTAGATCGCTTTAATAAGTATATATCTAACCATCATGGAGTATCATCAGATGCTCTGGAGGAATGGCTGCCGTCTAAAGATGAACAATTCTTAGTATTTCTAAAGGAAGAGGGTGAAAAATACATTCTACCTAATGGCATGTATAGCATAAGGAAGCTGGTAATGTTAAATGAGTTACCCAAACGCCAAACCGATGGAATCACCGAACCAGTCGACACAGACAACCCAGTTAGCCCGCCCGAAAACTCTAAAAATCAACTGGACGATTGACCCTTCAGGCTGGTTGTCTGGTCTCATCGTTCGAGAAAAGAAAATGAAATTACTAAAAACCTTTTCGTACCTTCTGGCTTTAGCTCTTTTTCATGGTTGCACGGACATGAACCCCTCTGACTTCACGAGAAATTACAGCTGGAATGGAATCTCCTTCGATTATTCAGCAGGATGGAAGGTCCTCGACGAAAATGATTCCCATGGAATCATCAGAATGAATGCCGAATCGCCCAGAGATGCTATCGTCATGATCCAACTCTACCCAGTCGGTCGCTGGAATGGTCTAGACCAAATGGTTGAGCAGTTCAGGTCTGGCACTCAGGGAACCCTACCTAATGGTTTCAGTTACTCGGATTCTAATCTAAGCACTCCAGCCCTAAAAGAAGGAATGAAAGAAGCTGTAGAGACATTCTTGATTTCGGATGCAAATGGACCTGTTCCCCATATCCGACGTTTTGTCGCAAAGGAAGTCGGGGATCATTTTCTTTTTATTATGGCACAGGTAGCCGATGAAGACATTCCAAAAGACGGGAATGCTATAGATATTATCATCAGATCGGCAACATACGACTCGAACCAGTCGGGAGATGACAACTCCGAGTAGCGCTGCCGCGCTACTCTCCGTGCATCCCCTTTACGATATGAGAATCCATCTTACTGATTTCTGCTACGACCCTGTGGAACATGTAATTAGAACCAAAGGAAGGAAGGAATTTACCCGCCCAACCATCATATTCAGCGGATGCTTGTTTGCTCTAATTCTTATTTTAGCCCCCTTCTTCGAAATAGAATGGTATTTTGCATTCTTAGGATTATTGCCATTGCTCGGATTACTCAGACCATTGAGGACTAAAGTGCTTTTCTCAAAAGAAGGTGAGGTAGTGCGCTTTTTTGAAATAGCCAATACTGTTGAGTTGAACCCAAAGAAGGAACTTCACTGCCAAAGCACTGTGAAACACGGCGATTCCTACTTCACTAACATTTTCTATGGTGGCGCTTCAGACAGGGTTTCATTGATAGAATCCACGGATTTTATAGGTGAAGAAGATTTCAAAGAGATGTTTGGCTTCTTATTTAATGAGTTAAATTACACATTCATAAAAAACCCAAAGAACTAAATCATATCCAGTCGCTGGTATCAATTCCGTTACGTCGCTCCGCGACTCCACTCCATGATACAGCTCACCGAAATGAAAAATTGACGATTTCTAGTTTCAACACATGTTTTTATTCCATGAGCACTATAGAAGAAATTGAAAACGCCGTCGAAAAACTGAATAAGGATGAGCTAACCAGTTTTCGCGACTGGTTTGCACAACACGATGCCGCCCAATGGGATGCTCAATTTGAGTCAGATGTCACATCAGGTAAATTAGACTCCCTCGCAGCCGAAGCTATCGCAGAGTATGAAGCCGGAAGAACCACTGAACTGTGAAGCATCATGCAACTACTAAGCTCTGGGTAGCTTACTATGCATTGCCTCAAGACGTTCAGAAGATTGCGGATAAGAATTTTGAGATACTGAAAGACGACCCTTATCACCCATCACTGCATTTTAAGAAGGTTGGACTTTACTAGTCAGTTCGCGCCGGACTCGCCTACAGAGCACTCGGCGTTTTAGAAGACGATACTATAATCTGGTTTTGGATCGGCGCCCACGCAAGATATGACCGACTCATCAAATAGGCCAGAACCAGTCGATGCAGCGAATGCGAGTAACGCCGCCAGTGTTAATCTAAATCAGTCGGCTCGCATCCGCTGATCTCTACGATAGACAGAAATTGAACTTGAGATTTCCAACCTGATAAGCACTCTAAAGTCATATGAGCACTGCAGAACAGATCATCCATGAAATCGCATCCCTCCGGGCTGAGAAGCAATCGGAAGTGCTTGAATTTGTTGAATTTCTGAAAGAAAAGGAAAGAAAAGCCGAGGACAACGCTTTCAAAGATGCGTCCCTGGCAGCAGCCATGCGAGGCATGGAAGATGAGGACAGCCTTTACTCAGAATCAGATGTCATTGAAAAGATCGGATGATCTCCGAAGGGGACATACTGTTGTTTCGATTTCCTCAGTCAGATTTGGGCGCAGGCAAGCTGCGTCCCGCATTGCTGCTTAAAACAATAGATGGAGATTTTAACGATTGGCTGGTGTGTATGATCAGCACACAAACCCGGCACCAGATACAGGAGTTGGAAGTCGTGCTGACTGAAACGATGGCTGATTTTTCGAAAACGGCCTGAAGAAAGAAAGCTTGGTCCGGACGAGTCGCCTTGCTGTCGTCCAGTCGTCTGTTTTCTCCGGCAAGGTGGGCACTTTACCAACGAAGCCATTTGAAGATATCCGAACCCGGCTGGCTGATTGGATTCGCGGTGGAGAGTCTATCAAGGCGCGGTGATCAATTGCTGCGCCATCTCCGGAAGACCTCCGTCCGTTACGGCTTCGCCTCCACTCCATAATCACGCTTTACGATGTAGGAAAAAATGAACTGAATTGGTAACCACGGATGAACACCGATTCACACGGATCAGAAAGCAAAAAAGGAAGAATCCTATCCGTGTCCATCCGTGTGAATCCGTGGTTAAAAAAATCCGTTTCCACTCACAGAAAGCCCTCGACCAGTCGGCAGTCTTCAGCCAGATTCAGGCTACATCCAGTCGCGGTAGTCAGAAAATAAAATGAAACTATCGAAATCACTAATGCTCATTCCATTCATCCTCATAGGATGTGGCCCAAAAGAAGAAACCGACTCAGTGGAACCTTCCTCCACAATTGAGTCATCAGAAGCGACGTCGGAAGAAGTTAAGGATGCAATTACAGGTGAAGAGCTAAGGTCAGCATTTGAAGAAGCGATCACCAACCAAGACCGCGAAGCATTACTATCGCTCTACTATACTGCAAATCTAGACCAGACTTCAATCGACCGCCTGAATTCGTCACTTGATTACTACCTAACCATTAAAGACATAAGCAAATCTTACACCATATCTCATGTCGAAACACTCAACTACAACAACTATGGATCTGGAACGAATGGCGAGAAATTGGCTTATTATCCAACGAAATATTTAAGTGGAGGACTCTATCTCAGTTACACATACAAAGAACGGTCAGGTCGTGGACTCAGTAGTTTTCCGATCATGAATATTGATGGTGTATACTACCTAGCAGCTAGAAAAATCGAAGACCTACCACAGAAAGCCGAGCAGGCATTCTATAGAATCTCACTTAAAGATGATCATTTTCAGGCTTTTGCACCACTCTTCGTTACATATTCAGCGGGGAACTACATTCAGATGAAAGAACTTCCCGGCAGAGACGGGCAGTTACGACTCACGAAGCTATTGTCCGTCAGCTGCCCACCGATCCCGACAGCAACAGAAGCGACTCTACTTGTAGTAAATGCACAAGATAAGAACGACATTCTACTAGAGTTTGACTTCAATCCTCAATTTGGACTCTACTGGGAAAATGAAGAGGACTAACCAGTCGTGTGGTCAACTCCGTTCGTGCCTCACTTCGTGAGCACACTCTACGTTGGGCAAAGAATGGATTGTTACAACCGCTTTGCTAGAGGGGGGAGTTTTGGGAGAAAAGAAACGTAGGTCTGCCGGAGATGGCGTAGCAATGCTAGCCAGTATTCATCTCCCCATCCTCGCCCGTCTTGTCCCGGCGTCTTGTGCGGGCGTATCCAGACAGCTTGCGCCGCCGTAGCTTGCGAAGGCGTGAGCTGGTCAACATCACTTACGCCGCCGGATATTCGACAACCACTTAAACGACGAGCCCACAGGCTGGGTTGCCAGTCCTCCACGATATTTAAAACTATTTTGGTGCAATTAACCGCCTACGTCTTTCGCATGCCGGCAATGAGCATTTTCTTAAAGGAGGTCGTTAAATCCTAGCTGCGTTCGAGAACGACATGATGCACATCAATGAGCTCGTTATCGAAGCCCGCCTCACAGTAACTGAGGTAGTAATTCCACTTGCGGTTGAAGCGCTCATCAAAGCCGAGCGGCTCGATTTTTCGCCAATTACGATTAAAGGCCTTTGCCCAGCGGGCCAGCGTTTCAGCGTAATCTTTGCCAAAACCTTCGGCGGATTGAACAGCCATATCACCAGCGCGATTGACACATTTGCGAATCGCACCAATCGAAGGTAGGTGACCTCCGGGGAAGATGTGCTTCTGAATCCAGTCGCAGCTATTCGAGTAATCGGCATAACGCTCGTCTGGAATCGTAATCGCTTGGATGACTGCTTTCGCACCGGGTTTTAGCGACCGCTGAATCGTCTCAAAATAGGACGGTAAATATTCTTTACCCACTGCTTCGATCATTTCGCATGAAAGCACGGCATCGAACTGCCCCTCCAAAAGGCGGTAATCGAGCATTTTAATATCTATTTGAGCGTCAACACCCTGTTCAGCAAACAGCTTTTCGGCATAGGCGAACTGCTCCGCAGAAAGTGTAATCGTTGTCACCTGACAGCCTCGTTGGGCAGCGCGAAGTGCCAGAGCGCCCCACCCCGAGCCAATTTCGAGGATATGATCGCCGGATTGGATGCCGGCAAGATCAAGCATGCGGTCGATTTTATTAACCTGCGCCTGCTCCAGCGTATCGTAATAACTTTTAAAGCGGGCGCTGGAATAAGTCATCGATCCGTCCAGGAATAACCTATAAAAATCGTTACTGAGGTCGTAGTGCTCTTGGATATTCTCGCGGCTTTTTTCTACCGTATTTCGACGGGCACGATGGTAGAGCTTATTCATTTGCCGCGCCATGAGTGAAATACCCCGCCGTAGTGGCCCAAGACTGCGCTGGTTACCGGATAGCAGGGCCAGTAAAGCTGAGAGATCGGGAGTATCCCAGTCGCCGTCTACATAGGACTCGCCAAAGCCGACGCTCCCACTTGAGAACGCCTTTTTAAAAAAAGCAGAATTGTGAATCGATATTTCAAGCAGTGGGTAGCTAGAGTCGCCGACCACCCGGACGGCACCACTGGGGAAATAAATACGCAGACTACCGCCTTGAAGGTTCTTCAGCATGCGCACAAAGATTGCTTCACGGAATGTGAGTCGAACAGCCGTGCTGTTGTCTGCGCTAGCGGCTACGTTCGATCTTGCTGTGGAATCCATGGGAAAAAGGCGTTGGTCGTTTTTTGATAATCTCGGTAGGCATCGCCACGGCTCTTCAATGAAGAACGTTCAGCGAAAGGAATGCCTGTTAAGTATCGTAGAAAGACATACATCATTACAGGACCGAGTAGTGCGAGCCACCAGTTCGAACTGCCGAGCGCAAAGGCAACATAGGCGAACCAGTGCAGCCATTCAAAAAAATAGTTGGGGTGACGGGAATAGCGCCATAAGCCGATGCGGCAGACTTTGCCCTTATTTTCCGGATTCGCACGGAAGCTGGAAAGTTGGTGGTCTGCTAAATACTCTCCAGCCAAAGCCAGAATCGCGATGAGAGTCCCTATACTGTCGAGCCAGCGCCACTCGTCCACAGGGTTCCTCATGGCCATGGATGCCGCGTAGGAGAACAACAAAATCAAGGGCACTTGCCCAAGAAAAACAAAAATGAACTTCTGCCTGGCCGTATCGCCCCAGTGCTCCGCTAAAGCGGCATAGCGTCGATCTTCTATACCCGGGATCACGCGATCCTTCAAAATATGCAACGATAGACGACCTGACCAAAACACAAGGATACCTACAACGACCACTGAACGAATGGTGTCGGGTGATTGACTGAAATAGTAAGCGATCGCAGCCAGGCCAAGCCCTCCCGTCCAAACCATATCGACGACCGCATAAAGCTTAATTCGCAGCGCCAGCACGTAGGCCGATAGTGCCAGAGCCAAACCCGCGACGAAAACAACTACCCAAAACATAGTGATTACGCCTTGGGCTCCTTCGCAGATGCCTCGGCGTAGATCTTCTCCGGATAAACCTGCAGGTCCCAAACAAGACCCAGTTTCTCTAGCCCCCGCAGCATCAAATAAGTTAAATCAAACTCCCACCAATACATACCCTGCCTGGCTGAGAGAGGCCACCGGTGGTGATTGTTATGCCAACCTTCACCGAAGGTGAGGAGCGCAATCCAAAAGCTATTACGACTTTCATCATCATTATCGAAGCGCTTCTTACCAATAATGTGAGTCACAGAATTCACACAAAAAGTCACGTGATAGACGAGCACAGTGCTGAGAAAAAAGCCCCACATGACAAGTTGCAGGCCACTTGTGCCCAAGCCGGGGAAGTAGTAATTCAAAGCCGCGCCGCACCCATAGAGCAGGCCGACAAGCGAGAAGACAGGCAATACGTGAAAACGATCAATAAAACGTAGTTCAGGGTATTTGTTCAGGTCTTTAATCCGGTCATGCTGAATCGAACTGTATGCCCGGCAGAGTATCCAGCCGACGTGTGCCCAAAATGCGTCTCTGACGACTGGGGAGTGTATGTCCTCCTCCTTATCGGAATGCTGGTGATGATGCCTATGATTGGCGGCCCACCACATCGGACCGAGCTGTGCGGATGAGGTACCGACCCACGCCAATACAAACTGGAAGAATCGACTGGTCTTAAATGAACGATGAGAGAAATAGCGGTGGAAACCAGCCGTTAGGGCGAAGACGCGCGAGACGTAAGTGATCAACAGTGCCACAACAGCCACCCAACTGAAACCGGTAAAAAAAGCCCCCAGTGCGGCGATGTGCATAAAGACGAGGGGTGATGAAGCCATCAGCAGACGATTGTCCTCGTCTTTTAACGCATGTGCTAAAATTTGTGTGAGTGTTCGCATTAGGTTGTAGAATGAACGCGTAGATTAATCTTAACTTACAGTAGATTCAGGTAAGGAAAATGCACAAGTTCCGATCTTGTTTTATGTCAACACTACACACGCTCTCCCGCACCCAGGTCATACAAACTGATATCGACCGGGCTTGGAAGTTCATAAGTTCCCCCGCCAATCTCGATAAGATCACCCCACCCGATATGCCCTTCGAGATCATCAGTGAGGTGCCTGAGGCCATGTTTAACGGCCTGCTTATCGAATACCGCGTCGGCATTCCACTTATTGGCAAACAGCGTTGGTTGACTGAGCTCAAGCATATACATGAAGGGCACTCCTTCGTCGACGAGCAACGCATCGGCCCCTACAAGCTGTGGTATCACTATCATGAGATCACCGAAGTCGATGGCGGCGTTCGTTTCATTGATCGTGTTAATTACGTCATGCCTTTCGGCCCATGCGGTGCCGTTGCTCACGCACTCTACGTTAAAAATCAGTTGAAGCACGTGTTCGACTTCCGAAAGACCGCCATGATCGAGTATTTTGAGTGATCGTGGTCACACGTAGCGAGCGGGTTTACCCCGCGCCTTTGATAAGGGAGTATGCTTTGTCGATATAGGGCAATCTCCGCTACATCCATCCTGGGATAAACCCAGTCGCTACGAGAAAAACTTAAAAAATACGTCCTCGTAGCGAGCGGGTTTACCCCGCGCCCTTGTTAAGGGAGTATGCTTTGTCGATATAGGGTAATCCCGACTACATCCATCCTGGGATAAACCCAGTCGCTACGAGAAAAACTTAAAAAATGCGTCCTCGTAGTAGCGAGCGGGTTTACCCCGCGCCCTTGTTAAGGGAGTATGCTTTTCTATATATGGCAAACCCTACTACATCCATCCTGGGATAAACCCAGTCACTACGAGAAAACCTTAAAAAATACGTCCTCGTAGCGAGCGGGTTTAGCCCGCGCCTTTGTTGATCCGGCACGGCACGCTGGATTCGCACTTCTCACATGAGGGCAAGCTGGAAGCTCACCACTACCTCAAGCCCATCATTCATCCGCCATAAAGCATCATTCATCCATAAGGCATTGACAGGCACGAATACTTCACCCAAAAAGTTATAAATCGTCATGTGGGATAGCGCTCAAGCCGCCTTCCACCAGGCCAGTGCCTGAAAAAAACTGTAAGCACGATATTTCTCTCCACCTTCTATCTACTATCCGCTATCTGGTAGCCGGTAGCCGGTGGCCACTGGTGAAACTCTTACTAGAGCCGCACCTTATCCGCATAATTAAAGCCCATTTGGGCCGCTTCATCATGAGTGAAGAACAAGCTTTAGAAACCGAAAAGCCAAAAGACAACGAGATCGCCGTATCAGGAGTCCTCGACATTCTCCAGAACGGTACCGGCCAGCTACTCGACCCGAGCCGCAACGGTAAAACAAAACCTAGCGACCCCTTCATTCCGCGTGAGCTGATCAAGCGCTTCAAACTGAAGAAGGGTAATTTTATCGAGGCCAAAGCGCTGCATAACGATAAATTTCCGAATCCAAAGGTGCGTTTCATCGAAACGGTTGACGGCGACACTCTGGAGGAACGCAAGGGTCGATACAGCTTCCAGCAAATGGTATCGATTGCCCCGGACGAGCAGATTCGACTGGAGTCAAAAGACGGGCGTATCACGACACGGATCATGGATCTATTCTGCCCAATAGGTAAAGGCACTCGTGGCCTGATCGTGGCACCACCGCGCACCGGCAAGACCACCATACTGCACGACATCGCCCACGGTGTGATTGAGAACCACCCGGAGTGCCACTGCATCGTCTTACTCGTGGATGAACGTCCGGAGGAAGTTACCGACTTCAAACGGAGTGTGGATGCCGAAATCTACGCATCATCAAACGACGAAGAACTAGAGAACCACCTCCGCCTGGCCGAGCTGGCGATCGAACGCGCCAAGCGCCTCGTCGAATCTGGAAAAGACGTGGTCTTCCTGCTGGATTCAATCACCCGCCTCGCCCGCGCTTATAACGCGGCATCCGGCAAAGGTGGCCGCACCATGACCGGCGGCCTCGACATCCGCGCCCTGGAAAAGCCCCGTCAACTGTTCTCCGCTGCACGTAATTGTGAAGAAGGCGGCAGCCTAACCATCATCGCCACCGCCCTCATCGAGACTGGCAGCAAGATGGACGAGTTAATCTTCCAGGAGTTCAAAGGCACCGGCAACATGGAGATGGTGCTCGACCGCAAGGCAGCCGAGCTACGCCTCTGGCCCGCGATCAATCTCAATGCCTCCGGAACTCGAAAGGAAGAGCTGCTACTCTCCGGCAAATATCTCGAAGGTGCGCAATTTCTACGCCGCGCCCTCGCCGGCCAGAAGATAGAAGACGCCGCTGAGACGATGATTGACCGATTCGAGCAAACAAAGGACAACGACGACTTCCTGAAGCTACTTGACCGTTAAGCCGGACTAGACTCTATGCAGGACGCCGAAACTTCTTAACGATCACTCCGTATCGGGGTGCGAAAAACAGCACTGCAGTAAAAACCACACCTGATACAACCGCCATCATGCCGGAGGTAGAGATACTCTCGAAGCCGATCAAACCAGGCACTACCAAGGCACTCAGATGCCCGAGCACGGCCGAGAGAATCGCCAGCAAGGCACTGATTAGAATCATTGCTCCTAATCGGTCCGTCAGCAGATGCGCTGCTGCCGCCGGTGCGATCAGCATGGCGATGACGATAATGCTACCGACAGCTTCGAAGGCAGCCACTGTGGTGATGGCGACCAAAGTCATGAGCAGATAATGCATCAAGTTTGAGTTGATGCCCATGGTCGTAGCCAACTCCGGATCGAAGGAAGAAATTCGCAGTTCTTTAAAGAAAAGCAGAACAAAGAATAGATTCAAACAGGTCACAGCACTCAGCACGAGTGCCGCACGCGGCACCTCAACCGTCAGGCCAAACAATTCGGGCCGCCAGACCACATCTAGCGGGGTCATTTCAATCGCCCCGTAGAGCACGCAGCCAGGATCGAGGTCCACATGATCCGCCGCCTGAACAATCAAGATCAGGCCCAGCGCAAAGAGCGTCGTGAAGACGATTCCCATCGAAGCGCCACGATCGACATTACCGAATTTACTAATCCATTGCGTGAAGACGGCAGTCAGAACACCCGCGATCGCTGCGCCGATAAACATGGTCAGACTGGCCCGCGCGCCAGTGATGAGAAAGGCAATCGCGAGCCCCGGCAATACCGCATGACTTATCGCGTCACCCATCATACTCAACCGACGGAGCACGAGAAAATTACCCAACAAGGCACAGGACACCGCAGCCAAAACGCCCACAATAACAATCCACGTATCTATTGCATACCAAGTCATATTTAGTCTCCTGGTCGAATTGGGTGAGGGCTGGCAGGCACGCCTGGGCTGCTCGCTTCGCGCAATTGCATAAGTTTCGTCTCGAGTGTCGCTACCATGCGTTCGCCTAGAATGTGTTCCACCGTATCCGCATCGCGATCCACTCGACTCGTCGCGACGTCAGCATATTCGATGAGATAAATTTCCCAGAGGCGATGATTACGCGTCACTTTTGCGGCTTGGGTAAAACCAGCATCCGTTAAAGTAATCATTTCGTCATCCAACTCTCGGATGAGCCCATCTTGATAGGCCTGTCGAATGTAGCCTTTCAACTTGGCGTCCGCCCATGTCCGCCGCCCACGCACCTGACGAAATGCAACCGGCTGTACCGACACTTCGCGTGAATCACCCATATCGGCTTCGAGAATCTCGTAGAGGGCACGCAGCAAATGCTGGCGGCCCACTTTGCGCCGAAGCTGCGCTTGCCTGACAAAACGCACCACAACTCCACGCGAGCTGCCGAAAAGCATGCTAAACAAAAAGCAAATCGCAGCCACGAGCACGATCATTGCGCCTGCCGGCATACGAGGGAAGAAGGCGCTAATACTCGCACCCAACCAACCACTGACCGCGCCAATTACAGCCGAGAGAATCAGCATGGAATCCAGGCGCTCCGACCAAAAACGAGCCGCCGCCGCAGGCGTGATCAGGAAGGCAATAATTAGAATCAAACCGACTGCTTGTAAACCTGCGACGGTAACAAGAGTGACCAAGGCCAGTAGTAACACATCCAGCCAACGCACTGGCCAGCCCTGCGCCGCTGCAAACTTCTCGTCAAAACAAAGCAGGCGTAATTCTTTAAAAAATAAAACCGAGAGCAACAAGACGCAGCCCGTCACCGCGATCAGAATTTGAAAATCCCCCTGAACCATCGAAGCCGTCTTCCCGTAGATGAAAGATTCAAGACCAGCGGCACTCCCCTCGGGTATGGTTTGCACGAGACTCAGCACCGCAACGCCAGCCCCAAAGAACACGCTGAGGACGATCCCCATCGCGGCGTCGTCTTTAATCCGCGAATGATTACGAATGAAGAGCACCGCCCAGCAACCAATCACTCCACTGATCGATGCACCGAGCAAGAGGATCGGCAAGGACTTACCATCCAACCCCAGAGCAACTGAAACCATAAAGGCCATACCCACCCCCGGTAGCATGGCATGGGAAAGCGTATCGCCCATCAAAGAACGTTTCCGCAAGAGCAGAAATCCACCCATCAGTCCGCAAGCGCAGCCGAGCAAGAGCGTGCAGATAACGACCAACCTCGTGTTGTAATCACGAAGCAGCAGGACGTTAATAATCTCTGATAATTCCGGCACCTTATTGGTTCCGCATCAGTTCCTCGGCCGCTTCGCTCAACAGGCTGAGCTTACCGCCATAGGTTTTGCGAAGATTTTCTTGATGAAAGACTTCTTCGGTTGGCCCCGCGGCGACGACCCGCATATTGAGCAGCACCGTCCAGTCGAAGTATTGCGATACGGTGGCCAGATCGTGGTGCACCACCAGGCAAGTTTTACCACGCGACTGTAGATCTTTGAGCAGAACCACAATGGCTCGCTCCGTCGCGGCATCGACTGCCGCGAAGGGCTCGTCCATGAAGTAAATATCCGCATCCTGCACCAGCGCCCGCGCCAAGAACGTTCGTTGCTGTTGACCGCCGGAGAGCTGGCTAATCTGCCGATTTGCGTATTCTTCGAGGCCGACACGCTCCAGCGCCTGCATGGCTAGCGACTTGGAACGCTTATTCACGCGCTTGAACCAGCCCAGCTGGCCGTAGGTGCCCATCGCGACTACATCGAGCACGCTGACAGGGAAATCCCAATCCACACTCTCTCGCTGCGGCACGTAGCCCACCCGCTTGAATTGCTTGGCATATGGCTCGCCAAAAAATGAGATCTCACCGGAAGTCTTGGGTATGAGATTCAGGCAGGCCTTCAACAGTGTGCTCTTGCCCGCACCATTGGGACCAATAATACCGACAAGTTTCCCCCCGGGAATTTCCAGATCGATATCCCAGACGACTGGTTTGCGATGGTAGGCCACGGTCAAATCGCGCACCACAAGGGGATAATCGACTCGACTGACCGAAGCAAGGGACTGAGACTGCGCGTTCTGTAAGATATTCATAGATTAGAGCCCAGACTTAAACCCTTTTGCGCGGCCACCGAGCGCGTTCACAATCGTGGTCACATTGTGATCAATCATCCCGATGTAGGTGCCTTCATAGGTTCCGGGCTGCCCCATTGCATCGGAAAATAGTTCCCCGCCAATTTTCACAGCATGCCCCCGGGCCCTGGCACCCTCTACCAATGCACGCACGTTTTTATCCGCCACTGAGCTCTCGACGAACACGGCCGGGATATTTCTTTCGATGATAAAGTCGATCAAATCCTCCAGATCGCGCAAGCCAGCCTCGGACTCGGTGCTGATGCCCTGAATACCTCGCACCTCAAGGCCGTAGGCCCGGCCCATGTATTGAAAAGCATCATGTGCGGTTACCAGAACACGCTGATTGTCCGGGATAGTGGCCATCACTGCCAGAGCGTAGTCGTGCAGTTGACTCAAGGTCTTGCTATACGCTGCCGCGTTCGCGCTATAAGCGGATGCATTCTCCGAATCGTAGGCCGCCAAGGATTCAGCCACAACATCAACACCCGTCTTCCACCCTAAAACATCCATCCACACATGCGGATCGGTGTGTTCAGAGCCGTCGTCTTTTTTAAGCAGGTATTGCTCGTTATTTAAAATCTTCTCCGTCACAGCATACACGGGCTTGCCTGAGGTCGCCACCTGCAGGAGCACATCCGTCATTTTACCCTCAAGCAAAAGGCCGTTATAGAAAATCACGTCGGCATCCTTCAACTTCACCACGTCGACCCGGGTAGGTTTATAGAGGTGAGGATCAATACCCTCGCCGATAATGCCTTCGATGCTCGCATGCTCGCCCGCCACATTCCTGACCACATCAGTGATCATCCCGACAGTGCAGACGATCTTGTAGAGGCCATCCTTAGAAGCACCGCCACTTAAATCAGGCTCGTTCGCACCACAGCCCGCCAATAAAACAGTCGTCCAAAACACGAGCAGCCCCATATATGTTGATCTATAGAAGTTCATATTTTGATTAGTCAAAGTAGACTGCAGATGAAAGTCAAAGGTTAGTATTCCTTCAAATAAGTTTTCAAAGGAAGTGTCGTAGAACCAAAGAACCTTAAACCATCTCGAAAACGAGCGCGGTCGTATTGTCCTTACCATCAGTATGCACGGCCTCGGCGACCAGACGTTCGGCGGGGTTACCTTTATCGTGGGGCCCGGGTTTACGGATCAGTCGCTCCATTCCTCTATTGAAGAGCCCTTCTACTAGACCGTCGGAGCAAATTAAGAATTTATCCCCTGCCTCGTATGCGATGGCGCCGAAATGCGGGCTCAAATGCTGATTTTTGCCACCAAGCACTTGCTGCAGGGCATTACGACTCGGATGACTGCGCGCCTGAACTTCGCTCAACTCCCCTTTTCTCTGCAGCCAACCGACATGGGTATGATCCTCGCTAATTTGTCGAATCCCGCCCTGTGCAGGGAGATGGTAGATTCGACTATCTCCGATATGCGCGAAATAGACCCACTCGGGCCGAACCCAACAGAGACTGAGTGTGGCCCCCATACCACTGAGTTCCTCATAGGAACGACCAAGTTGCACCAACTCGGCGTGGATTTTATCAAAAATCTCGCCGAGAATATCCTGAAAGCCGACGCCTAAACCCTCAGCTGAGCTTCGAAAAACAGAAGGCAAGAGCCGCGTGATCTGATCCACCGCGATACGGCTGGCAAAGTCGCCCGCATTGGCACCGCCCATTCCATCACTCACCGCAAAGATATAGTCGGCCTTATCTAAGCCGCCATCACCGTATTTACCGAGGCGATACACGCCCTCCCCGTCCAGAGACAGGGCCAAAAAGGCATCCTGATTCTCTTTACGATATCGACCGACATCGCTCAGACCAGACCAAGTAATGGATTGGGCCGGGGTTGAAGTCGGCTCAGTCATGCTTCCTTTCCTTCGCCTGCCACGCCGCACGATTCGCCCCTGACTCCATGATGGGCGACGGCGGGTAACCGGGGTGCAGAATCGTAGCGAACTCGAAATCGATCACACAGAACCGCGCGAGCTGGGCGCTGTAAGTAATGTTGCGCACCTCCGCATCGTCGTGGCGCACGCCATATTGCTCCAGCTCGGCAAAAATATGGTTCTTCTTCTGTTCGCTCACATGATCGACCCGTTGACCACAGTTTGAGGTTACCAGATAGAGCTCAACATCCTCCTTCTCCATGACTCTTGGCACAAATTTACAATGCTGCTTCTCTAAAAACTCCAGCACCCGCACCTCGTTTTCATAGCGTTCACGGGCCTGAGGACCCTTGAAATACTTATGCACTTTACCGTCATAGCCGATGTGGACCATTGCTCTCGCCGTATTTTTTGCCTCTTCCATAAAAACTAATAATCCTCGGATTAATCTCTCAAAATAGCAAGAATTGAACAAAAAGCTCGCAAGACACGGCCCCTCAGTTGTAAAAAAAAGATTATTTTAGTGAATGCAGTGGCATGCATTCTGCTTAAACCAACGAGCGGGCATCGGCATCTCTTTGCCACCCGCCTAACTCAACAGTCAATCAACCACCTGACACAAAAAACCAAATAAAATGGCTAAAATCAAATTAGAATACCTCTGGCTCGATGGTTACACACCAGTGCCTAACCTCCGTGGCAAGACTTGCATCAAAGAAGGCGATGTCGACAAATGGTCGCTCGAAGACTGCCCAATGTGGGGCTTCGACGGCAGCTCGACTCAACAGGCCGAAGGCGGCAGCTCAGACTGCATGCTCAAGCCAGTTGCTCTCTATCCAGACAGCACTCGCAAGAATGCTTTCCTCGTAATGTGTGAAGTTATGATGCCAGACGGCACACCTCACCCATCGAATGCACGCGCAACGATCGAAGAAGACGCAGGCCTCTGGGTCGGTCTCGAACAAGAATATTTCCTTATGCAAGACGGCAAGCCACTCGGCTGGCCTTCTGAAGGTTATCCTGGCCCCCAAGGCGAATACTACTGTGGTGCAGGCTATTCCTCTATCGGCGATATCGCTCGCTCCATCGTCGAAGAACACCTCGACCTTTGCCTCGATGCAGGCATCAACCACGAAGGTATCAATGCCGAAGTCGCCAAAGGCCAGTGGGAGTATCAAGTCTTTGGCAAGGGTGCTCACAAGGCTTGTGACCAAATCTGGGTCGCACGTTACATCCTTGAGCGCCTTTGCGAAAAATATGGCGTCGATGTTGAATACCACTGTAAGCCTTTCAAGGGCGACTGGAACGGCTCCGGCATGCACTGTAACTTCTCAACCGACTACATGCGCGAAACCGGCGGCAAGGAATACTTCCTCAAACTCATGGACAAGTTCGAAGAGTATAAGGACGAGCACATCGCTGCTTACGGTCCCGACAATCACATGCGCCTCACTGGCCTCCACGAGACTCAGTCGATCGACAAGTTCTCATGGGGTGTTGCTGACCGTGGTGCTTCCATCCGCGTGCCGCACAGCTTCGTTAAAGACGATGCTTACAAAGGCTACCTGGAAGACCGCCGTCCAAATTCACAGGGTGATCCTTACCAGATCGTTTCCCGTGTGTCCAAGACAGTCGCCGAAGTCGAAGTCGAATACAAGTAAGCTCGACCAGACTACCCTCTACCAATCAAGCGCCGCTCTTTCGAGCGGCGCTTTTTTTGTGGCTCATCCTAATACGGGAATTCGGGAATGGCTTTCAATACAGAAGCGAATAAAATCTGGGGGGCTCAACTGCTCTAAAAGAGTGTTATTGCAGCGGTTAGCAGCTGCACGTAATGGGCTTGGAGCGCAATTTGCCCCTCAAAATATTCGTAGGCAGGCTCTGTGCGCATGGATGGATCAAATGCTTTGAGTGCCGGTTGGCCTGATAAAACGGTCCGGCCTCCGCTGATCTTCGGATTCGGTCCACCGGGCAGAAAACCGGGTGGGGGCCTTCGCGATATCTGGCTATCGCCGTGATAAATGCGATCCAGAGAGCGTTCAGCGCCAAAGGCACCCATATTTGTAAGGTAGACGAGATCCATTGGATTTCGACCGTGAATATAGCCCAGCGAGCCTGCCACCGCCAAGCGCGAAACCGCGAGTTCCGAATGGCCCAAAATTTCACCGTATCCCGCTTTATAGGCCAAAGAACAAACAGTGCCATTCGAGCCCCACCAGGCGCCACCGTAAACCGGATTCAGATAAGAATCCTCTCGGTTCGCGTGATAGAACTTGTTGTCAATCCAGATGGCCTGATAATCGTTTTGAAGACTTCTCGCGATGTTCCGGTCGGCATTGCGAGCGAAGGTGTAAAAAAGCAGAGAAGGCCCCAAGTGCTTTGAAATTTGACCACGCTCGTCGAGTAAGGCATCGCGATAATGGGAGCGCCCATAGGCTGCAAATTTCGGTTTCCCGGTGAGTAGGTGTAGATAGAGAGCCGCTTCGAGGAGAGCGACTTCGGGACTTCCGTAAAGATGACCGTTCGAAGCCGCCAAATCAGATTTTTTTTCGAAACGGGTATTCAACAATTCGCGATTATTTTCGGTCCACTCCCACGCCATCAATGCGGCCTGCTCCAGATCCCTCGCGTAGTCCGCGAAGCCTGCTTGATTGAAGACATAGGCACCGTAAGCATAGAGGCTGGCCGCAGCCGCAGTCGATTGACCGGTCACACCAAGGTAGACACGTCGGGCGCGATCTTGACTGGCTGGCTTATTCGTATGCTCGCTATAATAATCCCCTCCGGATAACTCACTCGAGACCAGGTAGAGGACGCCCCCATAGTTCCTTCGATCAGAGGGGTCGCGGACCTGCATCCGAAGCAGCCAATCAAGTCCCCATTTTACTTCGTCCAAAATATCAGGGACTCCATTCCCGCTTTCGGGAATGCCGGTTTCAATCCTATGCCATAGTTCCGGATTCATCAGATAGGAACTCAAAAGGCTTTTTACGGCTGGATAGGCGTAGCCGACATACTTGTGATAATCACCCGCATCATGCCATCCGCCCCGGAGATCACGAGTGCCGAGGTCGCCCGCATAGTGTGCGCATTCGGCGTCTTGGCCCGGGCCCGAATGGCATGCGCGGTCCCTTAAATCGCCGGACTTGGAGATACCGCAGCGTTGATAGTAAAAAACGCGCAACGCCTGACGGAGCACTTCTTTGAAGACAGCACCCTCATCAATGACGAACTCCCATGAGCGCACCCTCCGATCGGGGTCTTCGATGAAATAGCGTCCCGGTTCTCTAAAATTGCTGAAATCGAGGTGCCAAAGGCGATCACCTGAATTTTCATGGACTTTGCCCTCGTTTTGCAAAACCGGCCTCATCTCATAGACCGCTTCGCCGGTCACAGCATCGACGAGGTAAAGACGCATGGAGGGCTCGTATCGCTGGACCGCGTTAAACCCCCGAACCGAATCCACCAAGAAGGCAAGTTTGGGCATGTCAGCCATGTAGCCGAACTGATCCACTCGGATGGACGAAGTCTCATTCGCTCGAACGATTCCACATACTAAAAATAGACTGAAAAGAATAGCCTTCACACTCCGAAATATACTCTATCTCTACCGCCTGACAACTTTGTTCGTCATTCATTTGAATAATCATGCCGCCCCACCCCGAAACCACCCCGCATGCCCGCTCTGAACCCTTCGACCAGCTCAGGCCAGGCGAGCGAGCATGCTGCCCCTCCTATCCCCCCGCTTGGCGGGGGCAGGAGGGGAGTTTTTAAGCCGCAGCTTGTTGTGGTTATTTGCGTGTAAATATCTTCTCCCTCTGCTTAGGTTGACGCACATGCGCTCAGCGGGACAGGAACTCCAACAGAACCCGCCAAATGAATAAAACCTGGAATCGTCCGCGATCGATGAAACGGAGATTGATCGCTGAGATGCATTACACTAAGTTCCAACAATGCGATGCATAGTACGATTAGCGATTCTTGCCCTTTACTCAAGCGGGCTTTTGAGCTTTCACGGATTTGCGCAATCGCCTGAGCTAAGTCCCAACACCTTTCTCAAAGAGAGCGATTTCATGCAGTTTATTTCCGTGGAGCCACAAGAGGTCCGCGTCGAGTTGATCGCACGCTGCGAGACTTTGGTTGGGGATTTGGAATTTCAGTTGGAGGATGCTTCAATCATTACACCTCAAGAGCAGAAGTTATTGATTCAGGAGGCCACGCAATACTTTAGCCAGCATTTCACTTTTTTCCTTCAGGGTGAGCCCGTGGCTCCGGCAGGTGCGACTGGGGACATTCTCCGACTGGGCGCAATCGATTCCGTGGTTAAAGAACGTCTCGTAGAGGAAAAGCTCTCCGATGCGGTGCTGGGGATCGCCTACACTTACCCCCTGGACGGGATTATTTCCTCTTTTGAGTTCTCCTGGAACCGCCTTCCGGGTCGCGCGAAGCGCTTACCTGTCCAGATCTCGACGCCTAAAGGAATCCAAAATTTTGAATTTTCGGAATTTTTCCTCATTCTGGATTGGTCGGTCGCAAAAGAAATTTTTCAACTTCCTAAATTGGAGCCCGTGCCTGTTCTAGAGAAGACATGGCAGGGTCGCCCGAAACTCGACGAGAAATCTGCCGCGCGAATTCTAACTGGATTGATAACGAACATCTACCTCGCTTTTGAATATCCAACGGAGCCGTCAATTTATGATAGCCTGGCGAAGAGCTTGGTGGGAGACGAGTTGAACGCAATTTATCTGAAATATCGGAAACGTATTGAGGCGATCAGTCGAGGCGGACCGAAAGTCAAAATCCTCAAAGTATCGTTCGACAAAATTAACTCCATCCGCCGGGACGATAAAAATTTCGTCGTGGATGCAAGCTGGCAGGTGTTCGGCAAAGTCAGGCATTTCGGACACATCCACGAACGTGTTAACAGCTATCAAGCGGCTCTGACATTGACGACGGACGAAGGCGCTTGGAAGTTACTGAACATCGAAATATTGAAAGAAAGTCGCCTTCGATGATCGAACTATCCAACATCTCTTTCGCTTATTCGCGACGCGGTTATCAGCTCAATATTACGAGTCTTAAGATCGCGGACGGAGAGACGGTGGCCATCACGGGCCCCAGCGGCGTCGGCAAGACCACCCTCCTCCACCTGATTGCCGGCATCCTGCCCGCAGATTCGGGAACCGTCGTGGCCAACGGGGATCAATTGTCCCGAATTTCGGATTCAGAGCGGCGTCGTTTCCGGCTTCAGAATATCGGCATGATCTTTCAGGAGTTCGAGCTGGTCGAGTATCTAAGTGTGCGCGACAATATCCAGCTCCCCTACCGACTGTCGGGTGATCTCACGCTGGAAAGCTCCGTTCAAAAAAGGACGGAGACACTCGCTCACGATTCGGGAATTGGCGATAAGCTGGATCGAAACGTCGCTCAAATGTCTCAAGGCGAACGGCAACGGGTGGCAATTTGCCGAGCGGTGCTGCCCAATCCAAAGCTCATTCTTGCAGATGAGCCTACGGGAAATCTGGACCCGGCAAATACGGACCGGGTGCTCGATTTAATTTTCCACAATGTGCTCCAGTCGGGCGCGAGCTTTATTTGTATTACTCATGAGCGGCATTATCTCGACCGCTTTGATCGGGTGTTGGATTTCGACGATTTTGCCTCCTACGAATCATGATAGATATTTTTCAACTGGCTTTAAAGTATCTGCGTTTCCACTGGATCAAGAGCGGCATCCTGGTTGTCGCGATCGCCCTGATTGTGTTTTTACTGTTTGGCCTGGATCTTCTTGTCAGGCATGGCTCAAAGTCGTTGCTGGCGAGGGCAGAGACCACACCGCTCGTGGTCGGAGAGAAAGCCAGTCCTCTGGAACTGGTCCTGAGCACCTTATATTTCGATACCGAGCCGCCACCGGAAATTACTTTTACCGAGGTCGAGCGAATCAACGACACGGGGCTGGCCACGGCGATCCCCATCTATAATCGATTTCGCGCGAGGGGCTTCCCCATCGTCGGCACGAATCTGGATTACTTCTCGTTCCGCAGCTTGGATCTGGCTGAGGGGCGACATCCTCTTCTAATTGGCGAATGTGTTCTTGGCGCGGACGCCGCAGATGCGCTGGAAATCTCCGTGGGCGGCTACGTGATTTCGACACCAGAAGAGCTTTTTGATTTCGCTGGCACCTATCCGTTAAAGATGGAAGTCGTGGGCATACTGAAAGGCACGGGTACGCCGGACGATCGGATTATTCTGACCGACATCAAGACAGCTTGGATCATCGCTGGCATCGCCCACGGCCATGAGGATGTCACGCAATCGGTAAGCGAAGATACGATTCTACGTCGGGAAGGCACCCTGATCGTGACGAATTCCTCGATTGTGACTTATAATGTGATCAATGAAAACAATCGGGGCAGCTACCATTTCCACGGGAAGATGGCAGATTTTCCGTTAACTTCGGTGATCGCCTTGCCTGATGACTCAAGGGCCAAAGCGCTGCTCCAGGGGAAGTATCTCGGAGCCGAGGAGGCGATGCAAGTCATCGAACCATCCGCAGTCATTGAGTCTCTTATGGGGACGGTGTTTAGACTCCGCGAATACCTACTGCTGGGAAGTTCTCTCGCGGTCTTTTCGACTCTCAGCACTGCATCGCTCGTATTCTTCCTCTCTTTGCGCCTCCGAAAGCGTGAGATCGAGACGATGCACCGTATCGGCCTACCGCGCTATCGGGTTGTCGGCCTGCTGGCGGCTGAGATAGCGATTGTGATTGCGACGGCAGTCGGTTTGGCGACACTCTTGAGCGTTGTCTTTTCGCTATATGTTGATTCGATCATCCTGAAACTTTTAAGCTAAATCCAATGAAACCTAACCTTAAATTCTTTTCACTGATTCTCGCTCTGATTCTGATCGGCTGTTCAGAAAAGGAAACAGCCTCGAAAACGGAGAAGAAGATACTGACAGTTTATACTGTCAACTACCCACTCGCCTACTTCACTCAGCGTATTGGCGGGGAAGCAGTCGAAGTCGTTTTTCCAGAAATAGACGGTGATCCTGCTTTCTGGGAGCCCAGCCCGGAGGGCTTGGCAGGCTTCCAACGCGCTGATATGATTCTACTGAATGGAGCCGGATATGCAAAGTGGTTGGACTACGCTTCCCTGCCGCAGTCGCGATTGGTCGATACTTCATCCGGATTTAAAAATAAGTATATCGAAATCGAAGACGCTATGACGCACAGTCATGCCGGAGGCGAGGCGCATTCGCATGGAGTCGCAGCCTTCACAACCTGGTTGGACCCGACCCTTGCGATCGCGCAGGCAGCAGCCATCGACGCTGCCTTGGCGGTCGACCAGTCCGGCTTTGAGGAATTGAGAGCCGACCTTTTGGCTCTGGATAAATCGCTTGAAGCGGCCTTTCGTCGCTTATCAGGCAAGGCGTTAATCGGTTCCCACCCAGTCTACCAATATTTAAAGAGAAAGTATGACTTGGATCTGAGAAGCCTGCATTGGGAGCCGGATGTAATGCCGGGACCTGAAATGTGGCGGGAGCTCGAAGAACTCCGAGCCAAACACGCAAGCTCGATTCTGCTTTGGGAAGATGAGCCGCTGCCGGAAATCAAAGAGCGCTTAACCGCAATGGGTATTCGTTCCGTAGTTTTCAATCCCTGCGGTAATCGCCCGGAAGAAGGTGATTTCCTTTCCGTTATGCGTGCGAATGTAGCCAATATCAAATCGCTCGATCTGGACTGAAACAATGCGATGAGGCTGCGACACACAATCGTTCTCCATGCAATCGTCGCCTTGGGTATCGGCCTTAATGGTTTCTGCCACGAAACCGATGATGATATTTCTTTTGTCAAAATTGAATTCCCCGGTAACGGAGTTTGGAAGGCTTCGGCTCGACTCGACGGTGAAGCGATCTTCCTAAGCCTTGCCGAGGGATGGCCGAACGAAGCCGAATATTCGCGATTGAAAGACCTTTATTGGGACTTTTCGAAAACGGGCTCCGAGCTTCGGCTAATTTTCCTGGAAGCCATTGCCGGTCATATCGTTTTTAAAGCTGGCAGCCGCGAGCTCCCCTATGAATACAATTGCTCAATTGACCCCGAATTTGATTACGAGGCCTCTCTGGGACAGTCATTTTGGGGGCTGGTTGAATACACTGGAACGTTGCCCGAAAATGCGGAGAGTTTTGTCACTGAGATTCCCCCGAGCTACTTTCCGCTCCAGTATGAAATTCAGTTACCGGGACGCGACGACTCATTAAAAGAATTCTTTCGCCCGAGGAAGGGCCGGGCACCCAGACCGTTTCGCTTCATGGATGAAAGTTTCGAACCTGTGGAGACAGACACCCCTATAGACATTCCTGCGATTGTACTGGCTAATCCAGCGTATCAATCGACTCTAGCAGTTGATCCCGAAGTGTCTTCAGGCCCGGAAGGTGAGTCAGCCTGGGGTAACGCTTATCCAGAGAGCTCAGCGCGAGTTCGAAATTCTTCTTTGCCGAAACTGTGTCCTTCATCAGCAAGAAAACCTCGGCCTTTTTTTGATAGTATCTGAACCGCCGTCGTTCATCTCTCTCTATCAAGCGATCCAGTCGTTCGATCGCCGCCCGATGGTCGCCGAGTTTTAATTCGTATTCGATGGCTTTGTTTTCAAGCATCGGCGTCCACTCTGCGAGACGAATGGCTCCCTCGATTAGTGCGAGCGCGCCTTCAAGATCTCCGTAGGCTTCGCGATTTTGGCTCCTCAGGAAGTAGAAGCTCAAGGCAGGTGCACTAAAGGTGTCGATTATTCGCCCGTAAATCACGTCCGCCTCGCGATATCGTTCCCGACTGATATAAAAGGTAGCCAGGACCCGGAGCGCTTTACGATTTTCCGGCTCTAGCTGGAGGAAACGTTTCAAATGGTCCTCCGTTAGGTCATGGCGATTGATATCGTTGTAGACCTTCGCGCGGGCAAAATCGATAGTCGGCAAGTCGGGGTTCAATCGTTCAGCCGTGTTGAAATCCTTCAATGCGAGTCTGTATTCGGAATCCTCTCGGTAGATCTCGCCACGCTCTAAGTAAATCGCCGCATCATCCGGATTCGTTTCAATGACTCGATTGAGTTTTTTGATCTCAGCCTTTTCCAGCTCATCCGCAAAGAGATCTGCTGCCGGTAGAGCAAATAAGAGCAGCCCGAGAATAGCTCGAATAACGATTAATCGACACTTAAAATGAAACATAGAACCCAGCCGGGAAAGCCTTCAAGGGACTGGCGACTTCCATCCCCGAAGCCGCCGCGCTCCCGGATTGCGGCTCCACCACCGGGACGTTGGGATTCGGCTCTGAGTTCAGGAATAAGGGAGAGAAAGTGGTCTTTATTCCCAAATTGGAGACACCTTGCGTATCCACCGTTCGCAAAGTTATTTGCGCCCGTGGCTTATCCGCCAGCTTTTCGGTCAGATCAATTTGGACGATTTCAGGCTTGGTCGGTCCGACGGCATCGGACTCCCAAACAAGCTTACCATCAATCAGCACTTGATGGTAAAAATAACCCGGGTAGGCAGCAGGTGGCTCCCCGCTGGCATAATAATCGTCATCCACCAGAAAGCTCAGGTAATAACGACCCGTCGGGCTGGCGGGTAAGGGGAATTGTGTTGTGGCAGCGGCATAGGCACCGGCGACGGACTCGGTTTCAAAGGGAAAGTCAAAGTGGGTCAACTGATCACGGGCGTGCGCCTTCCACTCACCTTCGGTTGCGAACTCCCAGCCATCACGGCCCGGGCGCAGCACGGCAAGTGCTTTTGATCTGAGTTGGTTGAATTGAGCAGTGAGCTCACGTAGTTCCTCCGCGTGGGTTGCCTGTGCAGACCAGGCGTCCAGTAGCTCGTCCACCAGTGCTCGATTGTCCGTTTGCTGTGCCAGTTCTTTAATCCAAGTTTCAAACTGCTTTGTATCGCTGACCGGACTGAATACCGCTGTTCTGGCGGGGCTATGCCGAAGATCAAAGACCTCCGTTAATGCGCGGGCGCAGCGCAGCACCGTATCGACCGCAGCATCGCCAGCGACGAGTCCGATCGCCTGCCTCAAAGCCTGGTCCGCATCATAGTCTTCGGCGTTCCAGAGGAATTCGGCCAAAATTGCGTTCGCCACACGGCTCATCTGAGTGCCGTCGTACCCGTAATTGAAGCGAATGCCGGGAGCGTTTTCAGCAAAATTTGCCGGTAGGTCCAAGCTAATCGGTTGATACATATACCAGGCATAGGTGTAGGGGTAGCCGAATGAAGTTTTCTCGCGGAAGACCGTATTGTCCCATAAAAGCGGATAACGTTGGATCAGTTGGCTGTAGTCAGTGAATTCCTGCTGCGAAATACTCGTAGAAACAACGTCATGCCCGGTCCAGAGAATCGTGATATCCGCTGGAAGTTCCCAGCCGATCGTTTCGAGGTATTGGCGCATTTCAGGCGCTTCGTCCGCGCTCGCACCATGGTAATACGGGGGACAGAAGAATAGCTCTACCGTAGGAAACTCTCTTGAAATTTTCTGATAAAGCTCCCGAATCAGAGTGACATGAGCTTCGGCTTTCGATGCGAAGGCATCGCTATCCATGTCTGATAGTTCATGGAAATCGTCCGCCCGCAGCAAAATTTGGCTGGCTCCGGCGCGGATTCGGTCGCGCACGAGATCGGTCAGACGCTGACGGTCCGCGACATCGGCAATCCGAATCGAGAGGTCCCCTGAGCTGGTCGAGTTGACGCGGCCAAACGGGTGCACCTGAAATTGCACGTCAATCGCCCCGGCAGGCATTTCGCGCATCGCCCGATCGAGTGCATTCAGGGAGCGAGTTGGCGTTGACCTCCAGTTATTGGGCCAATTGTAGGACTGACCGACGGCCCAGGTGTTGAGTTTAACATGTGAGAGCCAGCTGAGTGCTTCGGCCGGGATGGGCGCAGATGGTATTTTCTCATCGTTACCGGAGGCCCGGATACGGTAGCTTGGCCAGTCGATGACCTCGATTTGCCGGACCGCCAATTGCCCGGCTTTAGTCGTCAGGACCTGAGCCAGCGACTGCGCGGCGTAGAATGTTCCGCGCGGGTCGCTCCCGATCAGGAGTATTGTATTCGGACCGACTGGGTCGATCGGCAAACTGGCGATGCGGTAACCCTCCGGAAAATCATAATCACGACCCTCCGAACGATTAATGAAGCGTTCGATCACGCTGTGGTTGCTCACCTGGCCAATAAGGATGGCTAAATCGGCCTTTCTGGAGCGGCCCCAAAGTTGATCGATCCTCCCCACGGTGACGCTCAATCCACGCCGAAAAGTGAGCTGACTGAGCCTTGTTTCAATGGTTTCGACGGCCTTCCAGTCGAGCGGCTCCGGTGACTCACCCACGACAATGTGGAGTTGAAAGGGGCCCTCCGAATTGGTCTTGCTGAAATCGAAGGGGCGACCGAAATCAACGGACTTTGGTGTGGGCACAATTCGGTCGTTAAAATAGATCGGATCGAGGCGCGCTTGTCCACCTGATTGGGGCGTCTGGCCCGTTAGCGGCAGGTATAAAAATAGCCCAAAAATCGCCAGGAGGCACAACTTTTTCGGGCTACTGCGATTGCAATGCTGCGGGCTCGTTACAAAAAATGAGGTCTGACTTCTGGATAGCATGATGTTATTTTTCATTCGATGAAGTAGGTTCGGTTTTCGCCCGGATCCATATCTTCTAAGGTAATTTCAATGCGGTCATTCGCGTCATCGAAGATATAAGTCGGAATCGGGGTTCGGATACGTTCAGCGGTGATAGAGATACTTTCTACTACGGCGGGATAAAAGAGATGGAGTCGAATGCGCTCGATGGTCTTACCACCTACGTTGGAGACTTGCAGAACCACTCGTCGGCCTTCCTGCTCTGCGCTGATTTGGAGCCCCTCATATTTTCGCCACCAGTCGGTTAATTCCATCGGAGAGGCTTGCCAAGTAGTTTTATCTGAAAGAAGTTTGATCCAGGAATCCAGGAGGGTGGGGAATTTTGGCGATCCGATGAGCTGTGGGTGCAGCGAGATACTGTAGAGTCCGCCCAAATTCTGAATGCGTTGAAAATCCTGAGTCATCGATTTGAGCAGCTCGTCCGAATTTTCCGGTGTGGTTTCCCGAATCAGAGTCTGATCACTGCGCACTCCCTGTGGAATAAAAACCAGCGGCGAGGCAGGTTTGCGAAACAAAAGGCTGCGATTTTTCTTGATCGGACGAGCGACCTGAGGCGAGGTTCCGGACTGGTTGAGCAGCCAAACATAATCGAAGTCCAATTCTCCCAGAGACTCAGTAGCCCGGTTGATCTCGAATGGTGAACAAAAGCCAGCGACTTGAATGTCGAATGTGTTCTGCATGCCATTTTTGATCAGATCAAGCTGCCCCAGCATCCTCGAACTTAAAGGCGCCTCCGCGTCGATCGGCTTCAGGTTGAGCTGCGGTGCAAGTTCAACTCCACTGAGAAGAGATTCCGCACCCAGCGGAAGTGTGGTTGACTCGGCGTTGCTCATGAAAAATCCAGGCGTAAATCCGCTGGAATTTAATTTTCCGATAAGAGCCTCGGAGTTGTACACGCCCTGATCGTTGATTATTCCAACCGTAGCGGCGACTGAATTGTTGGGCCAGGCCGCCTTGCCGACCACTGCACGGTAGCCGGCCCAGTCCACGGCATTGGTTATGATGCGGGAAAAATTGGGCCACACATCGGGCAGGTTGGCCACCGAGTGCGAGGTAAACCCAAGCCAAACGAACCGCCCGCCCCGATATTCGCCTAAAAGCGCACCGGCATTTTCTTTCATATTCAAGGGGGGCAGCCCCCCCGGATCTTCCCAGCCCGCAACCACCTTGGCTCTGTCTTCGAGCAGATTGATGCGGACTGGATAGTCGAAGGTGGCCACCGGCAGCGAATAGGCGGGTGTAAGTTGCGCGGATAAAGCATTTCCGCCAGCAAAGAAGAGCAGCCTGTTCATGCGATCATCATCTGTGACTTTAGCCGCATGCATCGGGAGCACCCTGCCCCCGGTCACGTCCTCGGTCAGCGTCCAACCACGGTCGACCCCGAACCTGTCACGGTTGCCCGTAATATGGGTCATGATGACTCCTTTTCTCTGGGCAAGAAAGCTTTTGACCGCATCCACCTGTTCGCTGGACAGCGCGTAAGCAGCCGGCAGCACTAACAGGTTGAATCGGCCCAGTTCGGTGAGCAGATCCGCGTCGGTGATGATCTCGGCATCCATGCGCTGCTGCCGGAGTTGGCTTTCCCAGAAAGGAGCTAATTTGAGATAGGCTTTTCGTGCGGCGACCGGATCTCCGGTCTCAAACTCCTTCATGGTATCTGCAATGTAGTCGGCCGATTGCTCAGACTGCAAAATAGCCACGCTGACACCACGGATTTTCTCCGACCCTGTAAACGGAAGTCGATTAAATACATTCAGAATACTTGAATCGTTACCCGAGACTTCCCGGTTGATCATCTGGTAGAGGAAAATCGAAATCCCCCCGATAATCGCGCTGAGCGCGATCAGGTAAAAAAGGGTGAGCCTAACTTTTTTGGATCTTACCTCCATTGGTCAGTGGATTCTGCCGCAGCTACCCGAACGGGAGTGCCTTCCGGATGCTGGGGATCATATCGGACAAAAAAGATGCGTTCGGCATTATCCTCATACGGCTCTCCGGCCGTGGCGGCTTTGGCCTTGCTTTTCATCGTGGCTTTTGCCCGCGTAACAATGTAGGCCGCGAAGGAAAAGATCATGGTGATCAGTGTCGAAAGCAGGATAATGGTGGCGATAATAGCGACGAGTTCCATAATAGATAATGGTTAATTTTATTTTTCAGATATACGTCCACGACGTTCGATCGAACCCCAGGACATGCCAACGTTAATGAGTTCCTCAAAGGTAGCCAGCACCTTAGTGATATCGATACCGAAAATGAAGAACATTCGGTAGGGAACTGAGTAAAAGACCAGCGAGAGCTCTTCCTCTTCAAAAGTGACAGTGTGCAAGGCTCCCGTCATATCCAGCAGCACAAGAATCAACCACCACAGCAGCAATAGATTGATGGCCCCGTAGTAGCCCGCGACAATTAGGAAGAAGATATTGCCAAAAATATTCATAATCGGCCACGCGATTGCTTCAAAGAGCATATACCACAGCATGAATGTGTTGACGAAGCCTGATTTCTTGATGTGGAAAAACGACCGTTTGTTCTTTTTCAGGGCCTGGAGGATGCCTCGTGTCCAACGGTAGCGCTGCGTAATGAGACCATTGATATTCTCCGGGCATTCGGTCCATGAAATTGCTTCCGGTTCGTAGTTCACCCGCATACCCCGCGCCAGCATCTTGAGCGTCAGATCGCAGTCTTCGGCGAAGGTGTCGCTATCATAACCGCCTAGCTCCAATAATACTTCTCTTTTGAAAAAGCCCATTGGCCCCGGGATGATGTTGACGCATTGAAAATAGCCCTGCGCTCGCCGAACCAGATTGAGACCGATGAGATATTCCAAGGTCTGCAGTTTACAAAGAAAATTGACGCGGTTAATAATCTTCACGTTCCCCGCGACTGCCACCACTTCGGGATTTATGAAGTGGGCGACACCCTTCATGATCGACTGTGGTTCGAGCCTTGAATCTGCGTCCATCACGACCACCACCTCGCGCGTAGTATTTTTGAGCCCGATGTTGAGTGCTTCAGCTTTACCCACATTAACTCCAGTATCGATGACACGAACATTGGCACTACGGTAAGCACCCGCCCATTTTGAGGCGCGGTCAAATGTATCGTCAGTCGAACCGTCATTGATCACCAAGATCTCCAAATCCGGATAGACGACTTCGAGGAGCGACTGAATCGCAGCTTCAATACCTGCCCCTTCGTTGTGGGCGGGGACAAGGATGGTAACGGATGGGGTAAAAACCACATCCTTCATTTTTTCGTCGAATCTGAGGGATTCGAAGTGGTGAGCGAAGGAGGTCCAGACCAGTATGAGATAGCGGACCAAGAGCACGATCAGGAAGGTAACAAGAATCCCTGTGGATACGCTGACGAAGGCAGAAGGGAGGTCCCGGATATTCGCAAGAATAGCCAGATAGGTGATGGTGGTCCATCCGGCCAGAAAAAGTCCCAGCGTAAGAATCGCCAGGAAGTAAATGAGATCTCTTAATTTAAAGCGTCCCATGTGATGTCGTATTCATGAAATTCGTCGGCTTTGAGTGAGGGAACGCGCAAGCGCATACGTTTGCCCTCAATCCGATACTCGGGAATTGGCGTACCGCGCGGTGCGCTGCTAATCGAAAGGTTACTGACCTCCTCAGGTAACCAAACATCGATTGCAAGATCTTCGATGAGGGCGGCCCCCTGATTGTCAAGCCGAAAGCTGAAACGGTTGGTGTCGATGGATGAAATGATCAGTTCAACCTTGTCGCGCTTGCGCCACCATTCTGCAACCATTTCACAGTTCGCGAACCAAACATTGTAGTTATTGCGCACGTGTTCAATAAAGCGTTCAAAGACTCCGATATACTCGGGGGTCGCCAGGATATGCGAGTGAATATTAGTGATATGCAGGGATTCGCGGGTAAGGATATTTTCCACATCCTGTAAGTATTCCTGGTAAACGGACTCGGGGTCGGGCCAATCCTTGCTGACCACCATTTTGATATCGTCCTTATTGAACATCATAAATTGAACAAAGTCGTCGTTCTTTAAATTCACCAGCATCGGCTCGGCCCGGTTGCTGACCAGACGCGGCTCCGCGCGATCCGGAGCACTGTCGGCCAGAATATAGGTATAGCCAGCTTTGAGCATCGCCTGAATCGTCTGAAAATCATAGCGTTCTTCCGGCGGACGGAAACCAGGGGGAGGCTTACCCCCGATGCGCTCAACCACCTTGCTAGCATCCTCAAACCGCTGGAGTTGTTTTTCCGGCCGTTGCCCACGGAATACATCGTGGTTATCTCCATGGACTGAGAGCTCTGCCGTGCTGCCGGGCGCACTGATGATGTCGGTCAAGGCATCCGCATAAAGCTCCGCGTTGTTGGTCAACACGAAATAGGTGATCGGGGGGAGGTTTGGAATGCTATTAATCGCACGAATATTGCCAAAGTGCTGTTCCACATCCATCGAGAGAATGAGCCCACTCGTGAAGGGGAAAGGCCAGGGCGAAATCTCGACGTGAGGGTGCTCTTCGAAATAACCGTAGATATTTTGAAACAATTCATGAAAGGCCTGACTGCTATTGATATCGCCGCCGACGCGATTAATCGGAAAACCAATCCAGACAAAGCGGCCCTGTCCGTAGTGGCCTGCTGCAACCGATATATCTTGGGAATGCTTCGAGAAGTC
>Ga0307978_1000391_pt1 | contig 36658 bp, 30 predicted proteins | sample OrgLakmetage1056_FD_203151 | JGI IMG/M metagenome (GOLD analysis project Ga0307978, IMG submission 203151) | Saline water microbial communities from Organic Lake, Antarctica - #1056 | ecosystem: Environmental > Aquatic > Non-marine Saline and Alkaline > Saline | place: Antarctica: Organic Lake...
TGGGGCAGCCTTAGGAGATCTTCCAGTGGAAGTGGTAACTCAAGTCTTATTAAATCACGTTTTAACAGGAACTGCACTTTCTACTGGTTTAACGACAAGCTACACCAATTCTCTTGCTACGTTTGGTGATACTGAAAACAACTTGAGCTTTTATATCAACTTGGATGAAGGTGTAAGATTAAATGGTGTGTCTTCTGTAACAGCAGCAGATAATGTAGCAGCGAATGGTGTTGTGCATATCGTTGATGCGGTAATAGGTTTACCAACCGTAGTCACTTTCGCAACAGCAGACCCTAATTTTAGTAGTCTGGTAAGTGCGCTTACTGATGATGGACAGGCAGCCCAAAACTATGTGGAGACGCTTTCCATTCCAAATGGAACTGATCCAGCTCCATTCACAGTATTTGCTCCAATTAATTCAGCTTTTGATAATTTATTCACTGAATTGGGTGTTGAAGGAATTGAAGACATAGATCCAGCTACTTTAACTGCTGCTTTGAATACACATGTTGTTGCACAAGCTAATGTGAGATCAACCGATCTTATGGATGGAACTGTGGCTACATTGGGAGCGGATTTAACGGTAGATGCTTCTGCTGGAACTTTAACAGATCCTAATGACAGAGTAAGCACCATCGCTGTGTTTGATGTTCAAGCTTCTAATGGTGTAGTTCATGCCATTGATACTGTTTTATTACCACAGTTATAGATTATAAGCTTATTTATAGAATTAAAAAAGGTTCAACATTTTGTTGAACCTTTTTGCTTTTAAAATTTTAGTGAGCCTATACTTTATCGAGATGTTTTGGTTTCACTCCAAATTTCCTAGTATCCTCTTTGGTCAGTGCCTTATAATCTTCAGTTTTAGTTAACTGCTTTAATGGATATAGCAAATGCTCTGGAAGAGCAGTGAGTTGTCTCGATTTGAGATCAATCCATGATCCCATCATATCACATCTTGCACAATTCTCTCCTTTTTGGTTATATATATTATGTTCAAACTGAAAAAACATGCCGTCTTCACTTAGGCCTTTCAGTTCTAGACTTACCCTTACCTTGTCTTCAGGTTTTACTTCTTTAAAATAGAAGAGGTGTTCATAAAATACAATTGGACCAATATTATATTCTACCAGTTCCTGTTGAGAAAAGCCGTTTTCTACAAGAAAAGCCATTCGCGTATGGCTCATAAAATTCTGATAAGACGAATTTGCTAAATGCCGGTTAGCATCCAGATCGCTCCATCGAATTTCAAATAATTGACTGTACATATATTAAATAAATTTAGTGATTAGAATACTAATCGCACTCAAAATAGTAGCCATAACTACTCCTCGAGCTCTATAATCTTGCTTTTTTTTAATAAACACAAAAAACGGCAAGAAATTTAGAATAGCACCCAAAGCAATGATGCTTCCTAGTACACCTTCTTCAGAAGCTTTGCTGAGAACCAATTCAAACTCCCTCTGCATGATGAGGCTGATATACAGGAACATGCCTGCGAGATTTGCTGTAATTCCTATTAAAAAGCCTATGGCAATTTCCTTTTTAATCATCGATAGACCACGATTTTAAATCATCAATAAATTGGTGGGCTGTAAGGTCAAACATGACGGGGACAATAGATACGTAGCCCGCTTCTAGAGCTTCGACATCTGTTCCTCCATCTTCGTCTTCATTTACGAATTCTCCAGAGAGCCAATAATAATTTCTTCCTTGTGGATTTTGCCGTTTATCAAATTGTTCTTTCCAAAAGGCTTTGGCTTGTCTACAAATTTTTACCCCTTTTAATTTTTCCTCTCCCGCTTTAGGAAAATTGACATTAAGAACAACCCCCTTAGGAAGCCCATTCTGGAGGACATTATTTGTAATGCGTTTTATATACTTAGTCGTATGGTCAAAATCAGCTTCCATAGAGTAATCTAGTAAAGAGAACCCAATAGCAGGTATTCCTTCTATTCCGGCTTCTACAGCAGCACTCATGGTTCCAGAGTAAATGACATTTATAGAGGAATTGGACCCATGGTTAATTCCACTTACACATAAATCTGGTTTTCTTTTCAGGATTTCTTGAGTACCTATTTTTACACAATCTGCTGGTGTACCAGAACAAGAATATTCTTTGACTTGTGAATATTTATCGATAGTAACTGGGTCACAGTATAAATTGTCACTGATAGTTATGGCATGTCCCATTGCACTTTGTGGTCTGTCTGGAGCAACGACGACTACTTCTCCAATAGTTTCCATAATCTGTATAAGATGTCTTATGCCAGGGGCAGTGATTCCATCGTCGTTCGTGACTAATATTAAAGGTTTGTTTTCTGTTTGCATAGATTTCATTTTCAAGGGACGAAAATAATCATTTTAGCTTGTAATAAAATGAATTATAACGTTTAACAAATTATTAGCTAGCATTAAAAAATGCGGCATAGTTTTTAGAGTACATTAGAATATATTACATTGATAAACTAAAGTTATAATGAATTTTGATACGATGAAACGATACAAAGTAAGGCGCAATTTTATTATTTTATTATTAGTAACTCTACTATCTGTCACGTCTTGTAGTTTTACGACTAAAGATTTTGATGAAGATTCAGATAAAGACAAAATCCTTATTGAACTCATCACTTATGTGATTGAGCAAGGTCATTTTGACATGAAAGAAATTGATGATGAATTTTCAGAGGCAGTTTTTAAAGATTATATACAAGGTTTAGATCCTATAAAAAGGCATTTTTTAGCTACTGATTTTCAAGATTTTGAAGCCTATAAAACTCAGGTTGATGATCAGATTAAGAATAAAAATTTAGTGTTTTTCAACTTTACTGTCGAAATCTTAACTCAAAGAATGGAAGAGGCTAGAGGGTTTTATTCAGAATTACTCGCAAAATCCTTCAATTTTCAAGAAGAAGAGGTGATTAATACAGATTATAAAAAAATAGACTATGCCTCTAGTAAATCTGAACTAAAGAAACGATGGAGACAGCAATTTAAGTTTTCAGCCTTGGCTTCGTTCCATGATCTTAAAGAAGAGCAGGCAGAAAAAATTAAGAACGGAGAAGGGGTAGACCTAAAATCTGATGTAGAGCTGGAGAAAGAAGCTCGTGAGATCACTAAAGAATCCATTGAAAGTTATTTTGATGCCATGTCTGATCTTGAAAGAAAAGATTGGTTTAATTTATATATAAATTCGGTGGTCAGTCAGTTCGATCCACACACAAATTACTTTGCTCCACAAGACAAAGACAGATTTGATATTTCGATGTCGGGCAAATTAGAAGGAATTGGAGCTAGATTGCAAAAACAAAGAGACAATGTAAAAATTGTTGAGGTGATTTCTGGAGGTCCTGCATGGACTAACGGGGAGCTAGAAGTTGGCGACTTGATTCAAAAAGTGAAACAAGAGGATGAGGATGAACCAGTAGATATTCGTGGAATGCGACTCGACGACGCGGTAGATCTCATCAAGGGGCCTAAGGGTACAAAAGTAAGATTAACCGTTAAAAAAGTAGATGGAAGCTCTCAAACGATTAACATCACAAGAGATGTTGTAGAGATTGAGGAAACCTATGCTAAATCTTCAACAGTGATAAAAAACGGGAAGTCTTATGGTGTTATCAATTTACCTAAATTTTATTTTGATATGCAAGATTATGATGAACGAAATGCAGCTTCAGATATCAAAAAAGAATTGATTCGTCTTAACGAAATCGGAGCAGAAGGCTTAGTGATAGATCTTAGAAATAATGGAGGTGGTTCTTTATCTACCGTAGTTGATATCGCTGGTTTCTTTATTGAAAACGGACCTGTGGTTCAAGTTAGAGATGCGAAAGATAACACTGAAGTTCTAAAAGATACCGATGCCGATGTGATTTGGGATAAACCTTTGGTTATTCTTGTCAATGAATTATCAGCATCAGCATCGGAGATTCTAGCTGCGGCTATGCAAGATTACAATAGAGCTGTCGTGATTGGTAGTAAGCAAACCTATGGAAAAGGAACGGTCCAAAATGTTGTAGATCTCAACCGCTGGATGAGAAATAATGACACATTTGGGGACATGGGAGCTCTTAAAATTACGACTCAAAAATTTTATAGAATTAATGGGGGATCGACCCAGCTTAAGGGTGTAGAAAGCGATGTTGCTGTTCCAGACCGATATTCTTATATCGATATTGGTGAAAGAGATTATGAAAATCCAATGCCATGGGACAAAATCGCTCCTGCGGAATACAAAACGTGGAGAGGGTACTCTAATCTTAAAAAGGTAATTGCTTCGAGTAGAGATCGCTTGTCCAATAATGCACAAATCCAATTGATAGATGAAAATGCAAAATGGATCAATACACAAAGAAATCAAAACACCTATAGTTTGAACTACAATACCTACTATAAAGAAATGGCTGCTGTGAAAAACATGTCTGAAAAGTTTGATAATATAAACAACTACAAGACAGATCTCACTTACAGTTCATTGCCTTACGAAGAGTCTCTTATGGCTCAAGATTCATCTTTAACCCAAAAGAGAAAGAGATGGCACGAGAGTTTGTCGAAAGATGTTTATGTACAAGAAGCTATTCATGTACTTCAAGATTTAAACGTTGACGAAAGTTCTATCAAACTTGCGGCAAGAAAAGATTAATTAGGTGTAACTCTATAAGTTTGACCAGAAATACATCTTTAACTCATTTAGCCCTCCAAAAATTTAAAAAAAACATTTGGGGGGTATTGAGTTTTTGGTATGTCGTCGCTTGTTTATTAGTGGGGGTCTTTGCCTATATATTGTCACCAGATGACTCAGAAAATGCCAATAACATGGCATTGAGTATCCATTCAAAATCCCCTGGGTTTACTACCAAAGTTATCGAGCTGCCTAGTCCTAACGAAAATGACCAATCTTGGCTCTCCAAATCATTTTTTGGTGATAAAACAGCGACTATTATTATTCCTATTCAATCCTATAAGGAGCAAGATAATAAACTCTACTATCTCGAATATGGTGTGGAAGAATCTGCACTTGAAAGTGAAATTGACTTAACTCAAATAGATTTCAAAGGAGATATAACCGATCTAGTCACCAACAGAACCTATTGGTTAGGAACCGATAAATATGGTAGAGATCTGCTGAGTCGGATGCTTATTGGCATCAGAATTTCTTTTTCAGTAGGGTTTATTTCAGTGTTGATATCGCTTGTGCTCGGAATTTTTTTAGGCTCAATATCTGGATATTATGGAGGAAAAATCGATGCTATAGTGATGTGGCTAATCAACGTCACTTGGTCCATACCTACTTTGCTTTTAGTGATCGCCATAACGCTAGCATTAGGCAAAGGATTTTGGCAAGTGTTTATCGCGGTAGGTTTAACGATGTGGGTAGAAGTAGCTAGAGTGGTTAGAGGTCAGGTGATGAGTGTAAAATCCTCACAATACGTCACTGCAGCTAGAGCTTTGGGGTTTAAAAATCAGAGAATTATTACAAAACATATACTTCCTAACATCATGGCTCCTGTGATCGTTATATCTGCAGCCAATTTTGCTGCCGCTATATTGATAGAAAGTGGGCTTAGCTTTTTAGGGATAGGCGCTCAGCCCCCCACGCCGAGTTGGGGCGCTATGATCAAAGATCACTATAGCTACATTATATTGGGAAAAGCCTATCTAGCCATTATTCCTGGCTTGGGAATAATGAGCCTAGTGATGGCTTTTATGCTTGTGGGAAATGCGCTTAGAGATGCTTTGGATGTAAAAAATTAATCATTTAATTTAAGAACAGCCATAAACGCTTCTTGAGGAATTTCTACATTACCAACTTGTCTCATGCGTTTCTTTCCTTTTTTCTGTTTCTCTAGGAGCTTTCGTTTACGAGAAATATCACCACCATAACATTTGGCTGTCACATCTTTTCTTAAAGCTTTTACAGTTTCTCTAGCAATAATCTTTGCACCGATAGCCGCTTGTATAGGAATATCAAATTGTTGTCTAGGGATAAGTTCTTTTAATTTCTCACAGATTCTTTTTCCAATATCGTAAGCATTGTCAGCGTGGAGTAAAGCAGAAAGGGCATCTACACTATTCCCGTTTAATAGAAGATCCACTTTTACCAACTTGGATTTTCGCATTCCAATTGGAGAGTAATCGAAGGATGCATAGCCCTTGGAAACGGTCTTTAATCGATCATAAAAATCGAAAACAATTTCAGCTAGGGGCATATCAAAAGTCAGTTCCACACGATCTTGAGTCAGGTAAGTTTGGTTGGTAATAAGCCCTCGCTTTTCTATACAAAGAGACATTACAGGACCGATGTAACCCGATTTTGTGATAATGCTAGCCTTAATAAAAGGCTCTTCCACACGGTCTAAGTAAGAAGGTTCTGGCAAATCGGTTGGATTGCTAACGACAATAGCTGTGTTCTTATCTTTTAAGGTGTAAGCGTTATAAGACACGTTAGGGACAGTTGTGATGACAACCATGTCAAACTCACGTTCTAGGCGTTCTTGAATAATTTCCAAGTGAAGCATTCCTAAAAAACCGCATCTAAAGCCAAAACCTAAAGCGGCAGAACTCTCTGGTACAAAAACCAGTGAAGCATCATTTAGCTGAAGTTTTTCCATTGCAGATCTCAACTCTTCATATTCATCAGTTTCAACAGGATAGATCCCCGCAAAAACCATGGGTTTCACCTCTTCAAAACCAGCAACTGTATTTTTAGTAGGATTTTCAGCATCGGTAATGGTATCTCCAACTTTTATTTCTTTTGCATTCTTAATACCCGTAATTAGGTAACCAACATCTCCTGCTTTTATTTCTTTTTTGGGAAATTGGACCAATTTTAAAGTCCCCACTTCATCTGCAGAATAATTCTTACCAGTCGCGACAAATTTAATATTTTGACCTTTTTTAATGCTTCCATCAAAAACTCTAAAGTAAGTTTCAATCCCACGGAAAGGATTATAGACAGAATCGAAAACCAAAGCTCTTAGCGGAGCATCAGGATCCCCTTTTGGAGGGGGAATACGTTCTACAATAGCATTTAATATTTCTTCTATACCAGTGCCATTTTTTGCACTTGCTCTAATGACATCTTCTCGATTACACCCTATTAAATCTACAATATCATCGGTGACCTCATCGGGACTAGCACTAAGTAAATCTACTTTATTGAGCACTGGAATAATCTCTAAATCATTTTCTAAAGCTAGATATAAATTTGAAATTGTCTGCGCCTGTATGCTCTGTGCGGCATCTACGATAAGCAAGGCTCCTTCGCAAGCGGCTATAGATCGAGATACTTCATAAGAAAAATCCACATGCCCTGGTGTATCGATAAGGTTGAAGACATAGTCCTCCCCTTTATAATTATAGACCATTTGGATGGCGTGGCTTTTTATGGTGATTCCACGTTCACGCTCCAAATCCATAGTGTCTAGAAGTTGCTCCTTTCGTTCACGTTCTGTCACAGATTTCGTAAAATCTAATAAACGATCGGCCAAGGTGCTTTTTCCGTGGTCTATATGAGCTATTATGCAAAAATTTCGAATATTCTTCATAGTCTCTTTGTCCTCTACAAATGCTTAAAAAGCAGTTGAATTTGTCCTCGCAAAGATAATGGAATTGTTTGGCTTAGAAGGCTTATATTTTACAGTGTTAAAAGCTTTATGGAAATTGTTTATAATACTGTAGTTTTACACTAAAAAATTTTGGCTAAGATAGATAACATAGAACTTGGAGAATTTCCATTACTCCTTGCACCGATGGAGGACGTAAGCGATCCTCCCTTTAGAGCACTTTGTAAGGAATACGGTGCAGACATGGTGTATACTGAATTTATTTCCTCCGAAGGATTGATTCGAGATGCTGCCAAAAGCTTACAAAAGCTTGACATCTACGAAAGAGAACGTCCCGTTGGCATTCAGATTTTTGGCGCTAATCTCGATTCGATGTTGAAGTCTATCGAAATTGTTGAAAAGACCAAGCCAGATGTTATAGATATAAACTTTGGGTGTCCAGTTAAAAAAGTGGTTTCTAAAGGAGCAGGAGCAGGTATTCTTAAGGATGTAGATCTTATGGTAAAGCTCACTGAAGAAATGGTGAAACACACCAATATTCCTATAACTGTTAAGACCCGATTGGGCTGGGATCATGATTCCATTAAAATCCTTGAAGTTGCAGAACGGCTTCAAGATGTAGGTTGTAAAGCCATTTCTATTCATGGGCGCACAAGAGCTCAAATGTACAAGGGAGAAGCAGATTGGAAACCTATTGCAGAGGTCAAGAACAACCCGCGGATGCATATTCCTGTCTTTGGTAACGGAGACGTAAACAGTCCAGAAAAAGCTGCACTTATGCGAGATGAATACGGTCTCGATGGGGCAATGATTGGCAGAGCAAGCATAGGGTCTCCTTGGTTTTTTAAAGCGGTAAAACACTATTTTGAAACTGGGATGCATTGTGAACCACCTTCTTTGATAGAACGCGTTGATATCGCTAGACGTCATTTGCAAATGGCCATCGATTGGAAAGGGGAGAAGCTAGGTGTTTTTGAAACTCGACGACATTACACCAATTATTTTAGGGGAATCCCTCATTTCAAAGACTATAGGATGAAAATGGTAACTTCCGATCATTCTGAAGATGTATTTGCCACTTTTGACGAGGTAGAAGATAAGTTTTCAGATTATCAGTTTGTTTGAACCATCTAAAACTTTCTGTTTCTTCTGAAACACATCTTGTTCATTTAAACTTAAGAAATATGAAATTATATTTTTTAATCTCCTTAGCGATGATACTTAACCTCAGTTTATCTGCTCAAACCCTAGATGAAAAGATTCACCAAACTTTAAAAAACTACTTAACTGAATTTCCCTCTCAAACTCAATTTTCTGTAGCATTAATCGACCAAGCTGACACTTATTATTACGGACTAGTAAAATTTCCAAATACAATAAATAAATTAGACAATAGCGCCTCCCTTTTTCAGATTGGATCGGTTACTAAGGTTTTCACTTCTACACTGTTGGCCAGCCTTGTTATCGATAAAACTTTGAAATTAACAGATTCGCTTCAGCAATTTTTTAGATTTCCATTGGCTGACACTTCAATTACATTAGAAAGACTTTCCAACCATACGTCTGGTTTGCCAAGGCTTCCTTCTAACTTGGATTTAGCTTCAGTAGATCCTAAAAATCCTTACCTTACTTATACCAATGCAGATCTAGAGTTTTACTTAACTTCAGAAATGGAAGTGTCAAATACTATAAAGCCCAGTTATGAATATTCAAATTTGGGGGCTGGTATTCTGGCTAAGGCTCTAGAAAATGCTACAAATAAAACCTTTGAAGACTTACTTTCAGAAAGGATTTTTCAGCCTTTAGGCATGAAAAATTCTACATTAGATAGCCATATTGTTGAGTCAAATTTGGTTCAAGGCTTGGATCAAGAGGGTAATCCTACACCTGTATGGGACATGGGAGTACTTAGTGGTGCTGGTGGACTATTATCATCTACCGCTGACCTATCAAAATTTGTTAAGGCCCATTTTGAGGATATGGAAAATGCGTTTTCATTAACGACCTTATACCAATTTAGTTATTAAATGCCGTATTAAAAGCTTTTAGAAAATGGTGATTTCCTGTTATAGATTTAATGGTTTCAGGTTTCATTTCGCAGACCATTTCACTTAGCCATTCTTTTAAGTTTTTCATAGATTCGAATCTTTGGTTTTTAAATCGATTTTTAATGTATTGCCATACTTGTTCGCATGGGTTTAGTTCAGGATTGTATGGGGGTATTCTTAACAAGACTATATTTTGTGGCACCTCTATATTTTTTGTAGAATGAAATCCTGCATTATCAATCACTACAATTTTATATTCCTTTGGATTATGTGTTGAAAATTCTCGCAGATAGGCTTGAAATATGTTAGTACTTACGCCATTTATTTCCCAAACAAAAGAGTCTCCGTTTATTGGAGAGTAACTACCGTATAGATAGGTCGTTTTATAAATATGTTGATAGGTCACTATTGGCTTTACACCGCTAGCGGTTATGTATTTTCCAAGATGATTCATCATTCCAAATCGAGCTTCATCTTGAAAGTATAAATTAACAGAGTCGTAACTATCTTTATTAAGACTAATTCTAATGTCATCTAGGGTGTCAGGGAGTTTTTAAAAAAGCTTTTTCAGCCTCTACATCTTTTTTGTAGTGAGATTTCCTAGGAGTCTTGGGTTTTGTTTTAAAATGTTGAATCAAATACTCACGGATCCGTTGGTACTTAACAACTACGCCATATTCTTGTTCTACCCAATTTTGAGCATCCCAGTATCCCAAAAAAGGATTATTTGGGTCATGTACTCTTTGGGATAAACCCTTATGTATTTGTGGTGTAATAATTTTAGACGTTTTATTTTTAGGCTTATCCGTTAACATCATCTCAACCCCACCATCCTTATAGTTCACAAGCCACCTTTCTAAGGTTCTGATATGAATCCCTAAAAAATCAGCTAATTCTTGTCGAGTTTCAAATTTGCCAGACTTAATGGCTAGCAAACTCTTTAAACGTTTTTCCCCTTTTAAGGTTTTCTGTTTTAACAAGAGTTTGTTTAGCTCCAAATCTGATTCCCTAATATCTAAAATTGCTTTTTTTCCCATGTATAAATATACGAATAATATACGGCAATACAAAGAATACTTGGTATTACCTACTTTTTTGGTCAATACAAATTTAAGGATTGGCTTAGGATGGCATATTTTAGAAGATGAACAAGGCCATGATTTATATTGGCATAATGGTGGAACTGGCGGTTATTCTGCTTCTGTTTTCGTCATTCCTGAACTTAAAAAGGCTGTTATTGTCTTAACCAATGTGTCTGCATTCCATCCTAAAGCCTCACGTGTAGACGAATTGGGATTTAAACTCTTAAATGCGTTTTAAAACTAAAAGCCCTATGTTTTAAACACAGGGCTTTTAGTTTTAAGTTGTCATGATAATTTTTATTTCCCTTCTGCAACGGGGGTTGGGAACTGAATGAAAACATTATCCCCAGGTCTGTCATTTGGAAGTTGATCGAGTCTGTTAAAACGTCTCATATCTATCCACCTATGTCCACCTTCAGCAAAAAGAGAATATCGCCGTTGCACCAAAATTTCGTCGACGAGTTCAGCTGGAGAATCTCCTCCTGTATAATCATTAAGCTCTGCGGCGTTTCTTATAATATTAATAGCATTGATGGCCTCGCTTGGGTTTGATATATGCAAAGCTTCAGCATAAAGAAGGACAAGTTCTTCATTTCTAATGATGTCCACATTATCTACAATATTGTCATAAACGAAAACATTATAAATACCAGTTAAATCGGATTGGGTTAAGACTTCCTCTCTTCTTACTACCTTACTAATTCTGCTATCGCCCGTCAGCGTGTCTGCAATAAAAGAAGGGTGTGCAATTCTGGCATTAGCTACCGTTTGGTTAACACTAAAAAACAAGGGGTTAGGAAAGTCTAGCCCAGATTGTGAAAATGTAAAGTAAACGCTTTCACTAAGGTCACCACTTAAATTCATAAAGGAGTCCTCCAACAGGGATTTAGCTTCTGTATAATTTCCTCGATAAACTTCAACTCTAGCATGAATAGCTTTATTAAATTGAAGAAAATCGGCAGGAGTTGATGCAATTGTAAATCCTTCACCGTCATCGTCTGGCAGTGAAAAAGGAAATCTATCTTCACCGTTTTGCAACTGAGTCGCCGCTTCCCCCAATAGATTAGAAATAAAAGCAATAGCTTCATCATAACCTAAAAAAGGTCCTAAATTGTCTGGATCTGATACATCAACTCGAATTCCATTTTCATATTGTTGGTTAAGAACCATCAACAGTTCATGGGCTTTTATAGTGTTCAGGAAGCCAAAAGAAACAGTAATTTCGGCCTCAGTAAAAATCCCTTCACTATTTCCAATGCCTTGTATTATCAAATTAGCATTTTTAATGACAGTGTACCTAGAACTGTAAGGAGCTGTCGTGTAAAACGTATTGTTGTCTAGATTTCCAGTCATCACATCTGAAGACCATCGAGGATCTGAACTTTGAAATCTATAATATTCTCGTCCAGCCAAAGACTGGCCGTCGACTTGTGTGTCAACTCTCAATCGCATATCCGAAAGCACACCTGTAACGGCTTGTTCTAATTCACCACGGGTAATACCGTCCTGTATGGACTCAGCAGTAGGCCCATTTAAATTCTCTCCATCTTCCAGCTCGCATGACAAAGTCATAAGGCAAACCACAGGTAAGAATAAGATTTTATGTATTAATTTCATAAGTCTATATTTTTTGATTAAAAGTCCATTTTTATTCTAAATAAATATTGTTTTGAAGTTGGGTATGGTGTAACCTCTACCCCTGTTGACAACCCGTTTGAGCCAAAATTGGAAACTTCAGGATCATAACTATTGTAATCAAAGAAATTAACTAGGTTTAATCCTGTCAATCCCATTTTGATATTGGAAACATAGCCTTTGAAAAGACGTTGAACTACCTTATCAGGAACAGTGTAACTCAATGCTATTTCTCTTAATCTCAGGTAAGAAGCATCCTCTACAAAAGGAGCTGCAATACCGTTAGTTAGTGAATTTATTCTAAAATCACCATTACTCAATTGTCCACTTGGGTCTAAACTAAAATCGTCATAATCATTAGAGGTTTGTCCAAGGTCTGTTAGTAAAGTCGTTAAGTTAATGTTGTCTCCACCTTCTTTCCAATGCCATAAAAAGGAAAGGTCAAAGTTTTTATAACTAAAATTATTAGTAAATGTCATTTGAAAGTCTGGTTCCGCATCACCTAACTTTATAATACTCCCTTCACCATCATTTCCTACAATTTGTGTGGCGCTTCGGCCTTCTTGAATTCTGAAGGTTCCAAGGCCTGTACCAAAACCACCCAAATCGAAAGGATCTACATCAAGTCTGGTGACTTCAGATCTATTTCTAAAGAAAATGACATTAGTACTCCATTTAAAATCACCTTCTCTTAACACATCAGCATCTAAGGTAAGCTCTAATCCTTCGTTTCTTAAGCTACCAGCGTTTAAAAATCGCTGTGTAAATCCTGAAGAGGGTTCATTTTGAGCTTGAAGAATTAAATCATCAACTTCCTTGACATAATAAGAGGCTTGTAATCTGATGCGATTATCTAAAAGTCCAGCATCAAATCCAAATTCCAATTCTTTCTGGCGTTCAGGATCAATCGTAGCATCTCCGAGAGTCCCTGGGACTCCGATACCAGGGAGACCTGCTATAGAATTCCCTATGAGTGTAGTAAACAAAGCCCCAAATGGTGCAAAATTTCCTGCTTCACCATAAGCAATTCTTGGTTTGAAATCTGTGAGGAAATCGCTTTTCCAAAAATCAAAATTATGAAGATTCACTGCAAGTGATGCTTTTGGATAGTAGAATAGAGTATTCGCATCTCCAAAGTTTGAGGATTTATCTGCTCTCACGCCAATGGTTCCTATAAGTTTGTCTTGGTAGTTTACTTCTTCTTGAACAAAGAATCCTGAATCGTCTTGATCTCTTCGGAATTGATTTACATTTATATTTCCAGCCTGATCCAGATTTGATTCAGAACCAATGAGGTCTGAAGCTACGTTGTTAACCGTATTTACAGAAAAACTTTCTCGCGTTATACCACCTTGAGAAGTGAAGGTGATATTGTCATCAGTAAAATAAGTGTGGACTAAAAAGGCAGAATAATTATTGTTCCTAGTTTTGGTATTTCCTAAAGCACTTACTCCATTAAGACCTGTATTTTCTGGGTCCATAAATTGAAGTTCTTTCGGAAACAAAGCTGTTGTTTGCAACTGATAATAGTCAAGTCCAAATCTAAATTGTGCCTTTAGACTTGAATTTTGACCTTGGTATACATCATAATCCAAGGTACTTCCTAAAACAAATCTATTTACATTTTCACGGTTAGTGATCAAGGCTATAGTCTGAAGGGGATTAGACCCTCCATAAGGGTTAAAGGGATAGACTCCGTTTGCATTTGGGGAAAGTTGTGCCCAAGTTGGAAGGGATGTAAGAGTAACTCCAATCGTAGACCCAGAATTGTCGTTATTAAAAAATCCTCTATCAGAGCTAGAATCTATATAATTTGCCCCTACAAATAATTTTATTTTATCGTCAAAAAAATCGTGAACGACATTCAGCCTTGCAGACTTTCTATCGTAGCCTGTATTTTCTACAATTCCATTTTCTTCCCGGTTGGAGAATGATCCATAAAGAGTCGTGTTGCCGGATCCTCCAGAAATGCTGGCATAGGTATTACTTATAAAGCCTTCCTCTCCAAAAACTTCCTTTTCATAATCAACTAGGTTACCATTTCGTTGAGCTTCGGCAAATAATGCTCCTTGCCCTTCTCCAAAGGCGTTCTCTGCAATATCTTGGGTATAATTCCTTTGGCCTCTGAAGTTTATGATAGAGTTAAATCCCAACTCTTGTTGAACGGAAACTTTAGTATCCCCTGCTTTTCCGCGTTTGGTTGTAATGATAATCACACCAGCAGCAGCACGCGCTCCATAAATGGCTCCAGCTGAAGCTCCTTTCAGTACCTCTACCCGTTCAATATCATTAGCCTCCAAGTCTGCTATCCTATTAGAAGGGTTATCTTGGGATGATGAACTCCCTCCCGCAGCTGCTCGAGAAACAAAATTAAGTCCTGCTCCAGAAATACTATTGTTGTCTACATAAACACCATCTATGATATAAAGAGGCTGAGAATTTCCAAAGACAGAGGTAATTCCCCTTAGTTTTACAGAAACACCACCGCCAGGGGCACCAGAATTTCTTGTAACCAAAGCGCCTGCAAATTTACCAGCCAAAGCAGCATCCAAAGTAGGTTGAGAGGCTCTTCCTACCAATTCCTGAGAAGAGATAGAGGACACCGCATTCGCAGCATTAGATCGTTTTATGGAAGTCGCTAAACCTGTAATGATGACTTCTTCTAAAGCTGCGGCAGATTCAATAAACGAGACTGTAAATGGTAAAGAAGAGGTAATATTTATTTCTTGAGACTCATACCCCAGATAAGTGAATCTTAAAGTTGTGGGCAACTCGTCCACAGATAAAGAAAATTCACCATTCATGTCACTAGTTGTCCCATTGGAAGTTCCTTTTTCCACAACGTTAACAAATGGTATAATGTTACCCGTAGATTGCTCTACTGTTTTTCCTGTAAGTGTTTCTTGTGCTAATACCAATCCAGGTAGAAAGACAAAAAATACAAGAAAGCTCAGTGCTTTTTGTTTAGCTTTTTTCATATTAACTTTTTGATTTATTTTTAACTAAACTATGTAATTTATATAACTGTAAGTTAATATTTATTTTAAATGTTACAATATTTAACATTTAGTGGGTTATGTATTTTAAAAAGCGAATTTATCAGTAGTATTTTAAAAGAATAGATTAAATTGCGTTACACTTCCAAATCTATTTTAAAATCAATTCTTCATCCTTAGTATTGATTTATTTCAAAATAAAGGGAAAATGATTCGAAATTACTGGAACGAGCAGTGGAAGCCCATGGTCTTCGACAAAAAAATTACCAATACCGAAAAGTATAAAATCTCCAATTACGGAAGGCTTATGAAATGCCAAGATTATAATGAGGTTTTGGTAAAGGAATTTTTTATCAACGGATACCAAACCATTCCTCTTAAGCAAAAAGAAAACGGAAAGTCAACTAGTCGCTATGTTCACAAATTGGTGGCACAACATTTTCTAGAACAAGGTGACGGAGTTTATGTCATTCACCTCAATTATGACAAAAAAAACAATAAAGTCGAAAACTTAAAGTGGGCAACCAAAAAGGAAAAAGAAAACCATCAATTTACAAATCCGGAATACCTCAACAGACCTAAAAAGCGAACGTATTCCAAACTCACAGAAGCTAAGGTAAGACTCATCAAGCGAAAGATTCATGATCCTAACCGTCGGACTCGTATGAAAATGATTGCTAAACAGTTTGGGATTTCAGAAATGCAGCTCTACAGGATTAAAAGCGGAGAAAATTGGGGGACAGTGACCGATTACTAATTTTAGTTGAAATCAAATTCAACCCAAATAGGAATATGATCTGAAATCATTCTAGCAGACTTTAAGTCAGTGAATGTTTCATAAAACAAAACCACGCCAGTTTTTAAAATTTCAAAAGCCTTTGAGTCTATAAATATATTGTCATATTCTGAAGCTAGACAAACTCTGAGTTTACATTTCATTTTCAAACTGGTTTTTTGATTGACCAATCCAGAAATAAAGCCTTTAGATTTTAAAGGATTGAATACACTATGGCTTTCTGGCAAATTAAAATCTCCTAAGAAGATAAAGTTCTCATCGGGATAAAGCTCTGGGTAAAGCTCTAGATATTTTAATTCTCGTTCTGGTTGTTTAGATTTTGGAACAGCGTGAATAGTCACAAGTGTGAAATTTTGATTCTTAAATTTGAATCTAATGAAATACGGTTCCCGCTCAAACTCCTCGATACAATCTAGGTCCAACCACGCTTTTCTGTCAACTTTCAATCGGCTGGTTTTCCATAGAAATGCATAGCGTTCTGAGCTGTAAGCTCCACCTTGAGTGGGGTTGCTAACCACATAATCCCAACGTGAGCCTTTTCTATTCAGTTCATCGCTTAGTTTGGCCACTGCCTGGGAACCGCCATTCCCTGCGACTACTTCTTGAATGGCAACAGCATCAAAATCGCGTAAGGTTTCTGCCATAAACTCAATTTCACTTTTGGATTTAGAATTTCCTAAATGCCGGATGTTCCAAGAGCTAATCTTCACTTGGGCAAGGCTTATTGTGGATACAAATAATAAACTTAGAGAAACGACTAAGGATCTGCTTAAGGCCATAGGGCAAAAAATTAAAATGAACTCAAAAATAGAGACTTTGTCCTTAGATACAATTGAATTGAGTTTTAAAAAAGTTTAAAATATTATTTATAAAATGTGGAATTAAGCAGAATGATTGCCTATATTTTAAAAAATGCAAACCAACTTATGAGTGCTGAACTAAAAGTAAACAAGCCAGAACCAATAGAGATTAGTAAAGAACAGAAATCGTTTCACCGCGAAAGTAATGTAGGGTCTACGATCGAGGATTTAATGCAAGGGAAACCTATACTTATAAGTGAGTTTTACAATGATGGCCTATCCCTTCTCAAGGAATTGCACAATTATCTAAAACGCAAACTACCTAACAAATCTTTCAAAGAGCAGAAGGAGTATCGCGCAGAATACTTTAGACTTTCAAATCTTATTTTATTGGAAATTACCGACCAAAAAATAGGAGCAAAGCGATCTCCTAGCATTGGATGGTTAGAAAAACTGTATTCAGAAAACAAGCATTTCTTTTTAACCTTTCCGCAAGTACAAGGCTTAAACAGCGCTTGGCAATGGTATCAAAATGGGGTTTCCTTACCTGTATTGCGGAACAAAATACACCCTTATTATGGAACCTATTTTCCAACGCGGTTCGAGCATTTAATTCTTTTTGATAATTGGTTGAAACGCTATAAAGGACCAAAAAAAACAGCGATAGATGTTGGAGTAGGAAGTGGAGTTCTCTCTTTGCAGATGGTTCAACATGGTTTTCAAAAAGTCTTTGCAACAGATACAAATCCTAATGCCATTATTGGATTAAAGGAATTTATGGGAACGACAAAGCTATCTCGAAAGATTGAACTGGATTTTGCAGATCTTTTTGGAAAATGGGAAAAGCAAACTGAATTGATTGTATTTAATCCACCTTGGTTGCCAGGAACTCATGATTTGGGAAGAATGGACAATGCCATTTATTATAATGAAACCTTATTTCAAGATTTTTTCACTGCGGCTAAGAAAAGACTATTGCCTGATGGAAAGCTCGTCCTTATTTTCTCGAACTTAGCACAAATAACAAAGGTAACCACAGGTCATCCTATAGAGACAGAATTAGCTGAAGGAAATAGGTTTCAATTGGAAAAGTGTTATAAAAAATCTGTAGGAACAGCCTCCCAAAAAACTAAAAGAGATCCGTACTGGCGTTCTTCAGAAGAAGTAGAGCTTTGGGTACTTAAACATAGTTGACCTATAATGACGCAATAAATCGTTTTACCGATACGAATTCGGCACAGGCTTTTTTCGCCTGCTTTTCATCAAAAATAATTACCGTAGCTAATACTATGCTAGTTATTTTTGATTTCAATCAATCAAAAAATAATTCAATTTATTCATACGGCATTATAAATATAATTTGGTATAAAACTAAAAGTTTCGATATTTTCATCATCATCATCATCATATATCCCTATATTTAAATCAACTCCTACTCCAGAATATCGTCCTAATACGTATTCATATCGTGGATTTATCCCTAAGCCTGCTATACCTACTGCTGCATCTAAACTTATTTTATGTTTTTTAACCTCATTAAATTTCTTCATTCTTTCTTGAGAATCGGTAAGGTATTCCTCCTGTGCTAGACCAACACTTAAAGTGCAATAACAAAAAAATATTAAAATTTTACAAGGCAACATTTAAAAACTAAATTGGTATTTTTTGTAAATTAAAAAAGACCTCGGAGTACCGAGGTCTTTTTGGTTAGGATAAAGATTTGAATAGATTAAAATTTAAGAGTAACGCCTGCTAAAAAATTAATGCCTGCTTGGGGGTAATAACCTGCACCTTCAAAACTCTCTGTTTGACCAGCATCATTTTGAAAATTACCAAAGAAGAAATAACCGTTGGATTCGTACTCAACATCAAAAATGTTGTTGACTAGCCCTGTAAAGACGATCGACTTAAATAAGGGAGCATCTTTCCATTCATAAACAATGTTCAAGTCGTTAGTAAAAAACCCATCTAAGAGGGAGCCTTCACTATCGATATTACCCATATACTGTTCTCCAACATATTTAGAAATCAAGCTGATTTGAAAGATCTCATTAGGGTGGAATATCAACTGGTTAGCCCCAATAATTTCTGGGGAATAGGAAATATTAGTTTCACCAAGGTTTTGAACTTCACCCCCTAAATTCGCTCTAAAATCGATGTTTTTATTTCGGCTCAGGGTCAAATTAGGTCTAAGAGAAAATAATCTTGAGACTTTTATATCAGCATCAATTTCTAAGCCTAATCGGTAACTTTCTCCACTAGTCTGCCTTACAGGCGCACCCACATCATCCAAAGCACCAGTCAAGACCATTTGGTCTTGGTAATACATATAGTATAGATTAGTATTGACCGAAGACTTTCCTAAATCGAGTCTCCAGCCCAATTCAAAATCGTCAAGGATCTCTGGATTGGTGATGCCGTTTTCAAAATCACTTCTCCTCGGTTCTCTTTGGGCCTTACCATAAGAGACATAGAGTTGTTGATCTTCATTAACTTGAAAGGTAGCTCCTGCTTTAGGGTTGAAAAAATTAAAGTTCTCATCCACCAAAAGATTAATTTTATCTGATGTTAACCCCCTGGTCGTATAGTTTACGAATCTTCCTTGTAGATCGCCATAAAAACTCAGTTGATCATTCAGTCTCCATGTGGCTTTTGTAAAGGCTGTAAATTCTTGCTTGGTTCCAGTCCCAAAATAATAGTCATCTCGGATTTCTGAATTCCCAGCGAACCTAGACCAAATCACTTCTCCAAAATGATCATTGGTATAATAGCTATAAAATAATCCAGAGGTAAAATCAAGTTGGTTGTCTGTATAATTTATGGTGGCGTTTACCACATAATAATCGTTATCCAACCAACGTCTGCGAATCAAATCTGAATTTTCTATGGTTTCCCCACCTATTTGCACCGGATCGATCTCATGAAAAGCTAAATCTGCATTTTCCTTATACTGTTCATAATAGCCTCGACCATAGGTATAGTTTAAACCGAGGTTACTCGTCCAATTTTTATCTAATTTCTGATTCCAGTGCAATTGGTAATGGTCCTGCTTATAATTATCCACTTCATTATCATAAAACTGCCTATTTCCATCTTCATCAGTATAATTTCCCGAAGGATTGAAAGTTCTATCGGTTTCCAAGGTTTCAAGGTCTATACCATACCAAGCTTGGTAAGTAATATTATTACCTCCAAAGGCAAGAGCTTTGACATAGGTCCCCCCATCTTGAAAAGTCCCCTGCAAGAAGTAAGACTTTAGATCAGAAGAAGCTCTATCGATATAACCATCCGATTTAATTTGAGACAAACGACCAGAGAATGTGAACTTGTCTTCCAAAAGTCCTGTTCCAAATTCAACACTGTGTCTTCTGGTATTGAACGATCCAATAGAATTGCTAATCTCTGCACTTGCTTCGTCATTCTTTGCTTCCGTAAGGATATTAAGACTGGCTCCAAAAGCTCCAGAACCGTTGGTAGAAGTTCCTACACCTCTTTGCAATTGAATGTTTTCTGTAGAAGAAGCAAAATCAGGTAAGTTGACCCAAAAGGCACCTTGACTTTCTTGGTCGTTAAAAGGAATTCCATTTAGAGTGACGTTTACTCTAGACGCGTCACTTCCCCTTACTCTTATAGACGTGTAGCCTACCCCATTACCTGCATCGGTTGTAGAAACTACAGAAGGAAGTACATTAAGTAAAACGGGGATATCTTGTCCAAGATTTCGGCTCTCAATATCTTTTTTGGTAAAATTGGAGTGAGTGATGGGCGAGTCCGCCTCTACTCTAAAGGCTTTGACTAAAACTTCATCAAGAAACTCCTCGGCTTTTGCCATATCTATGTCCAAAGTTTGATTAGACATCAATTGTAGTTTAACCTCTTGGCGATTCCCATGAGCGAATACTATGGTGTAGTTGCCTTTTTCTAAACTTAGTTGATACTTACCATTTTCATCGGTGACAGTGCCATAATATTTGTATTTAGTATAGACACTTACATCTTCAAGCGGTTTGCCATTTTCAGTAACTCGTCCCTCTACAGTGTAGTTTTGTGAGAAGGATTGCCAACCCCAAAGGATAAGGCATAGTAGTAATAATTTGGTTTTCATTCGTAAAATGATTCACGAATAAAAGGGGCGATTATTCAAAATTAAACATAAAAAACCTGATGACCACTCTGGCATCAGGAGTACTAAACAATGTATGACAATTATAGTTGTCATTTTCCCTTGGCAACATTACTTGCCCAGGTTCATTGGGTATAATCTCAGTCTTGCTAGTGCAAAACACCCCTTTGAGATAAGGTGCAAACTTATAGAAATGATTTTGAATTGACTCCTTAAATTGACTCCTTATTTTAAAGATTCAATTCTTGATGCAAGATTTAAAATTAGTGCTGTAAAGACTAGATTTTAAAAGTTATTGATTAATTTTTTATATACAGAATCATGTGTTTTAATCACTTAAAAATGGGGTATAAAAACACCCTATAATTTTAAATAGTTTCCTGCATTTTTGAGAGCGAGTATACTTTTTTGTAACTGTATTTGCTATCATATTTTTAAGCCAGTTAAAAGGGCGAATACGGAGAAAAATTTAGAGAGATCTTGAAAAATAATTCAATTTATTTAAACGATCTTATAAATTTAATTTGGTATTACAAAAGATTCAACAAAATGATCTGATGAAGACCACTTGTGAAAAGTTGGTATTCAGAACTTTGTATGAAAACATCAACGCAAGCCGAAATTTAGCCTGAACTAAAGTTCTGGCTTTTGACGATTGGCTTTCTTTTCTGAATGTTTTTTCTTTTTCTGAAGGCGTTTAAGCTTGGCAGATCGCGAAGGCTTTGTTTTAATCCGCTTTTTTTTCTTTTGAAGAGCTTTCTTCACTAAATCTTCAAAATTTAGAATTGCTATTTTCTTATTTTGATGTTGACTTCGCGTCTTAGAAACCTTGAATTTGAGGAGCCCCTCAGAATTAATTTTAGAAGCAAGGCGCTCTTGTAATTGTTTTTTTTGTGATGCTGAAAAGACTATAGATTTCTGAAGATTCCAAATCAAAATCACCTTGGTTTCTGTCTTGTTGACATGTTGACCTCCAGGCCCACCGCTTAAAGCAAATTGAAATTCTAATTCTCTAAGCAGTGCCTCTTTATCAAACATTTTTTTCGGGTTGGTGTTCAGGTTTAAGCAAATCTGAGATTGTTTTTACAGGACTAAACGTGTGAGAAGGAACTTCTACAAATACAGTATTCCAGAAAGCCATACCACCATTCCACAAACCTGGTAATTCCAATCCTTTTATGGACTCGCCGCCCACAAATTTATCAGCAACAAAACCTTTGTTGGCATCAACAAAATCTTGCAAATTAAAGGTTTTACCTCTATAATTTTTGAAACTACAAACGATATCTACAGGATTAAAATGGGTAGAAGCTTCCATTTTTTCTTTTTGCTCAGGTTGAGATAAATCTATTTGTGATTTTTCTACAATTTGGAGAGAAACACTGTTATCCTCATTTTTTATCCAAAACGGTCCACCTCCTGGTGCTCCTTCATTTATTACCATTCCACACACACGGATAGGCCTATTGAGATAATAAAAAACGTCTTGTTTAGTTTGGAGTTCAATATGAATATTCAACTGATCTCTTAAGAAATCTTTTGCTTCTTTCACTGTAGTTTCAACACAGACCTCTTTCTCTAAAGCTTTCAAATACTCAAAAGCTTTGGTTTGAAGCTGAATGAGTTTTCCAGCAAGAATAGATTTATATTTATGTGTCGGTTTGCTTTTTTCGTCTTTAGAATCTTGGTGAGCAACATTATCTATATTTTTGATAAACACCAGATCTCCTTCCAATGCATTCAAATTTTGGATTAAAGCTCCATGCCCTGCAGGTCTAAATAAGATATAGCCCTTTTCATCCCTATAAAGATCCCCATTAGTATCTAAACACACAGTATCTGTGGACGGGTTTTGGAAAGAAAACTCCACATTGAAGTTAACTCCCGTTGCTTCTTCTATATTAGGCTTGACTTCCTTGAGTTTTTCTTGAAACTTATCCAAATGATCTTTAGAAATAGTAAAATGCACTCTAGCTTCTTTATCTTTCACAACATACCTAGCCGCTTCAAAGAGATGCTCCTGAAATGCGGTTAGCTTTTCTTCATCATATTTATGAAATGGAATAAGACCTTTTGGCAAGTCTGCCATCTGAAAACCTTCAGGAGCCAGCATTTGTTTTGTAAACCTCAAAGCTCTATCCCCCTGGGATAGGGTATCAAAATCTACACCTCCTCCAGTTAAGGCAAATTTTAAATCCTCATAAAATGGAAGGTTTTCGATAGTACTGAAGAAACCAAACAGATCTTTGTAATGGTCTTGACGAAGAAAAGTTTCAAAGTCCATCTGTGATGCTGGATATTCCTCCATAAACTGATGTAGAGATCTGAACATCCTTGATGCTGCTCCACTGGCAGGAACAAATTTGGTGGCTTTTACCTTAGAATTTTGGTAAATTTCGATCAAAGTCTCTTCTTCTTCAGGGGAAAAAGTGATGATCCCATCACTAAGAGTTGCCGGTTTTACGACTTCTAAGCTGGAGAATCCTTTTTTTAAATTGTCTATATCTTTTTCTATTTTATCTATAGAGAGTCCATGGTTTTCGATGTGAAAAATGTCTTTAGGATGAATCTTCATAATTAATGTTTAAAGCGTTTTAATAATAGATGTGGCTTGGGATAAACGTTGCTTCAAATCTCCTTTCAAAATAGTATAAGGTAGATTTCTTTGAATCAACTCTTGTTCAAATATAGCAAACATAGACTCTCTCTGGTTGGGTTTGTCACGTAAATCGTCCTCTACCCAAGGAGCGTCTATATAAGTTAAAAAGTAATGAGCATAATGACACTCTTCTACACATTGCTCTAAAATCGCATTCTGAAAGTTTTCGAAGTAGGCTTTGGCGTAGACTAAAGTTTGCAAAACATCAGTATCGCAGAAGACGTATCGTTTTGCATTTTGAGATTTAAAATTTTCAGATTCTAGTTGCCCTTTAGCAATAGGGATGAGGTCTTCGGGTTCACAAATCTCTGCAGAAGTATTGTATTTGTCTTGTAAATAATCCCTTGCAAATTCTGGAATCCACTCCGTATTATACTTAAGGGCTAGAGCTCTAGCAAGCGAGGTTTTGCCTGTAGATTCTGGTCCATAAAGGACTATTTTAATAAGCTCGTCTTCGGCTTGTCTAAGTTCTTTTTCCATGCTATATATCCATAAACGGCAATAATAGTAAAAAGTATATATTGAAAGGACGTAAAAGTGAGACCTTTGTAATAATATAATGGAATTGAGATAAGATCTCCTACAATCCAATAGATCCAATTCTCCAATCTCTTTTTGGCCATTAACCACATCCCCACAAAAAATAGTCCTGTGGTGATCACATCCACATAGGTTACCCAACCATCCCACTTATTAAATACTTCATAAATGATACAGACAAAAAATGCAGTTGCCAAAAATATAAAAATAGATTGCTGGTTTTCTCTTCGTGTTGCCTTTTTAATAGGAATGAAATGAGAATCATCTACTTTTTGAGTCCACATATGCCAGCCATAAATACTCATGAGGAAGTAGTAGGCGTTTATCATCATATCGCCGAGTAAACTATACTTATAAAGGATATATACAAAGATGAGTGTACTTACAATACCGGTGGGGAATACGAGAATGTTCTCTTTTTTTGAAAACAAAACACTTAAAAGCCCAAAAATAATAGCGATAATTTCAAGGACCAAAAAATGTGTCGGCGTGTTTTGATATTCTGAAAATAACCATTCTAAAAATAGATCCACATTCAAATTTTAAACTATGAAATCACAAACTTAAGGTTATTATTAAAATAAGAATGAAAAGCCATACATTCCATTTAAATCAGAAATGAGGCGTATAGTCACTTCTATCAGATTTTACTAGCTTCATATATAATAAGCCTCGATCCATGGCTTCAAAAGCGGTCTTCACCTCTTTCTGAAGAACGTCCATCACCATATCATACTCTCCATAGACTTGAGTACTCAGGGGATTTTCTAACACAGTTAAGCCAGAAGCTCGCAATGCTTTTATTAAATCTATAATGACAGGTTCAAAATCATCTTGGATGGGTGTAAGGGTTAATTCTACAGATATTTTCATAGCTCCTATTTGATTCGCAAGTTTACTACTATTTAAAATAAAAAAGGTCAACATCGCTGTTGACCTCTAAAATGCGTTCTCAGATTTTAGTTTAATCTGCCAAGATACTTCTGGAAATCACTACTTTTTGTATCTCTGAAGTGCCTTCATAAATCTGTGTGATTTTGGCATCTCTCATCATGCGTTCCACGTGGTATTCTCTTACATACCCATTTCCTCCGTGGACTTGAACGGCTTCTATGGTGACATCCATCGCCACTTGAGAAGCGTAAAGTTTTGCCATAGCGCCAGAAAGATCGTAATTAAGACCATTGTCCTTATCCCAGGCTGCTTTCATTACCATATGGCGAGCGGCTTCAATACTCGTATGCATATCTGCAAGTTTAAAAGCGATAGCCTGATGATTCATGATTTCAGTTCCAAATGCTTTTCTTATTTTAGAATAGCTTTTAGCTAGCTCATAAGCTCCAGCAGCAATACCAAGAGCTTGAGCTGCAATACCAATTCTTCCGCCGGCTAGGGTTTTCATAGCAAACTTGAAACCAAATCCATCTTCTCCTATTCTGTTTTCTTTAGGCACTTTCACATCGGTGAAAGTCAAAGAATGCGTATCGCTCCCGCGAATACCCATTTTCCGCTCTTTAGGTCCAACAACAAAGCCTTCCATGTCTTTCTCCACGATAAAAGCATTGATGCCTCTGTGTTTTTTGTCTTTATCGGTATGAGCAATCACAAGATACACGCTTGCAGAGTTCCCATTGGTGATCCAGTTTTTAGTCCCGTTGATCACGTAATGGTCTCCCATATCGATAGCTGTAGTTTTTTGAGACGTTGCATCACTGCCTGCTTCTGGCTCACTTAAGCAAAAAGCACCAATTTTCTCGCCAGTAGTCAATTTAGAAAGGTATTTTTTCTTTTGCTCTTCTGTACCATATGTATCTAAACCCCAGCATATCAAAGAATTATTTACCGAAACGACAACCGATGCAGAAGCATCTACTTTGGAAAGTTCTTCCATCGCTAAGACATAAGAAATGGTATCCATTCCCCCTCCACCATAATCTGGTGAAGCCATCATTCCCATAAATCCAAGCTCACCAAGTTTTTTAATTTGCTCCTTTGGAAATTCTTCATTTTCGTCACGTTCTATAACTCCTGGCTTCAATTCATTATTAGCAAAATCTCGAGCTGCTTGGCGAATCATCTCATGCTCTTCGGTTAATTTAAAATCCATATAGTAGGCTGTTTCAATTTTTATTAAAATCTTATTACAAATATAGGATTTAACCACATATTTTTCAATAAAGTCAATCAAAATTTAAGATTTGTGTAAAATGTGTAAACTTTGAGTCTATTTCAAGTTTTTTATTTAAACTCTATTTCTTTGTTTGCTTTATTCTAATTTCGATCTCAAATCTATAGGTATGAAGAGCTATTCTGTTATCGGTTTAATGTCTGGGACTTCGCTCGACGGTGTGGATCTTGCGCATTGTCAATTCTCTTTTGATAACCATATCTGGACTTTTGAAATTAAGGCGGCCATCACCTATCCTTATTCTTCAGTTTGGGGAGATAAGTTGCAAACTGCTCATCAGCGTTCTTTGGAAAGTTTAAACTTGTTGGATGAAGATTACACTTCTCTACTCGCAGATTATATCGGTCGATTCTTAAGAGAACATGAGTTACCTCCCATCGATTTTATAGCGTCTCACGGACATACTGTTTTACATCAACCTGAACGACAGCTCACTTATCAAATTGGTAACCTACCAAAACTAGCGAAGCTAACGGGTCATAAAATTATTTGCGATTTTAGAGTTGAAGATGTCGCTTTAGGAGGTCAAGGAGCCCCACTAGTTCCTTTAGGCGATCGACTGTTATTCGGAGATTACGAGGCTTGCATCAACCTAGGGGGCTTTGCAAATATTTCTTTTGAAAGCAAGGACAAGCGCATTGCTTACGACATCTGCCCTGTGAATAAAGTCTTGAATCCCTATGCTGTTAGCTTAGGCGTGGAATTTGACGAAGGCGGTGAAATCGCCAAGGCTTCAGTTCCAAATAAAAAGCTTCTTTTAAAGCTGGATTTACTCAAGTATTACTCCGAGACAGCCCCAAAATCTTTAGGAATCGAATGGTTGGAAGCTTATTTTTTCCCGCTTTTAGAATCATCGGGATTATCTTCAGAAGAAATTATGGCCACCTGTACACATCACTTCGCCAAAAAAATTGCAGATGCTATACATAAAAGCTCTCGAGTACTTTTTACGGGTGGTGGTACTTTAAATTCCTATGTATTGGAACTCATCGCTTCGCAGACTCAAGCTCAGTTAATTGTCCCAGACGCCAAAGTTATTCATTATAAAGAGGCCCTCATTTTTGCTTTGCTTGGAGTCTTAAAAAACCGTGAGGAAATCAATGTGTTAGCCTCTGTCACTGGAGCTTCTCAAAACCATTCCGCAGGATTTATTTATTTGCCTTAATATGGAATTAGGAATTTTGAACCTTTTTCTAAACAAAGCTTTTACGAATCTCTATATTTGTTCCCAAAGAATTAAAATTTGAATTGTTTCCTATGAAAGAATTACTGACTAAATATGAAGATAAAGCTCCGGAAATTGTTTTCCATTGGAGAGATACTGAAACTGAAGCTGAAGGCTGGACGGTTATCAACTCGTTAAGAGGAGGTGCCGCTGGTGGAGGGACACGGATGCGTGAAGGCTTAAATGAAAATGAAGTCTTATCCCTGGCCAAAACCATGGAAATAAAATTTACGGTTTCAGGGCCAGACATTGGTGGAGCCAAATCGGGAATTAATTTTGATCCCAAAGATCCCAGAAAACAGGGCGTTCTAGAACGCTGGTACAAAGCAGTTTCACCCTTATTAAAAAGTTACTACGGCACAGGTGGTGATTTGAATGTTGATGAAATTCACGAAGTGATTCCAATCACAGAGAGCTGTGGCGTTTGGCATCCTCAGGAAGGCGTTTTTAATGGACACTTTCATCCTACCGAAGCCGATAAGATTAATAGGATTGGGCAATTACGACATGGGGTCATCAAGGTGATCGAAAATACCAATTATAGTCCAGAGGTATCTCGTAAGTATACCATCGCAGATATGTGTACAGGTTTTGGAGTTGCAGAGTCTGTTAAGCATTATTACGATATTTATGGAGGAGATATTAAAGGGAAAACAGCTATTATTCAAGGCTTTGGAAACGTAGGTTCGGCAGCTGCTTTTTATCTGTCCAAAATGGGTGTTAAAATCATTGGGATTTTAGATAGAGATGGAGGCCTTATCAATAAAGATGGATACAGCTATGAGGAGATCAAAGAGTTGTTTCTAGCAAAGGAGGGAAATACATTACAGAGTAAAGATCTTATTCCTTTTGAAGAAGCCAACACAGCCTTTTGGTCTCTTGGTGCGGATATTTTTGCTCCCTGTGCTGCCTCTCGATTGGTTCAGAAAGACCAAATTGATAGCTTGGTAGAGCATGGCTTGGAAGTTATTTCATGTGGAGCAAATGTACCCTTCGCCGATAAAGAAATCTTCTTTGGCCCTATTATGGAATATGCCGACCAGAAAGCAAGTGTTATTCCAGATTTTATCGCCAATTGTGGAATGGCTCGTGTATTTGCTTACTTTATGGAACGCAAAGTTTTTATGACCGATGAAGCTATTTTTAATGATATTTCTATCACACTTAAAAATGCTATTCAACGTACTTTTGAACAAAGTAATGATAAAAAATACATCAGTAGCCATGCTTTTGAAATTGCCTTAAAACAATTGCTTTAAGCTTATAAATTGTTATTGAGTGATAAAATTTATTCCTTATTTTTGCGTTATCTATATCATTAACACCCTATAGCCCATGTTTATAACATTTGCTCAACAAACCCCTGACGTTGCGGAGGAACTTGTAGAAAAGAAAACCCTATCCATCATCGATTTAATCTTTAGTGGGGGTGCTGGAGGAACTATTATTATATTGATTTTAGCGGTTCTTCTATTTTTTGCTATTTACATTTATTTTGAACGGATTTTTGCCATCAATGCAGCGTCAAAGACCGATAAGAATTTCATGAATCAAATAAAAGATAGCGTGATTTCTGGCAATATTGAATCTGCCAAATTACGTTGTGCTCAAGAAAATTCTCCAGTTGCTAGACTTACTGAAAAAGGCATTTCTAGAATAGGATCTCCGTTGGAAGACATCAACACGGCAATTGAAAATGCAGGCCGACTAGAAGTTTACAAGTTAGAAAAAAACGTAAGTGTACTCGCTACAATTGCAGGAGCAGCACCAATGATTGGGTTTTTAGGAACTGTGATTGGGATGGTTTTAGCCTTTCATGAATTGGCGACCAGCAGCGGACAAGCACAGATGGGTTCTCTTGCCGAGGGTATCTACACCGCAATGACGACGACTGTGGCAGGTCTTATCGTAGGTATTATTGCCTATATCGCCTATAATCACGTGGTGGTAAGAACCGATAAGGTTATTCACCAAATGGAAGCTACTGCAGTCGATTTCTTAGATCTATTGAACGAACCTAGTTAATTATGAATTTACGAGGTAGAAATAAAGTGAGTGCCAATTTTAGCATGTCGTCTATGACGGATATTGTTTTTTTGTTACTCATTTTTTTTATGTTAACATCACCAGTGATTACTCCAGAGGCTTTAGACTTGATCTTGCCCAAGGCCAAAGGTAAAACTACATCTCAGCAAAATGTGGCCGTAAGCATCACCAAAGAGTTGGACTTTTACATCAATGATGAGCAAATAAATCCCAACAGCATAGAGAGTGCCCTAAAGTCTAAATTAAATGGCATAGAAGAGCCTACCATTATTCTGAGAGCTGAAGAAGGAGTTCCAATAGAAAAAGCTGTTCTTATTATGGACATTGCTAATAGAAACCGTTTTAAAATAGTTTTGGCGGTTAAACCCAATTAAACTGTGAGCATATTCAAAACGAAACACGAGAAAAAATCATTCCTAATCACTACAGGACTTTATCTCCTGTTTATTTTATTGATGTTTTTCTTTGGTTTACAGTATTTTGACCCACCAGAGGAACGTGGGATCGCAGTGAATTTTGGAACTACCGACTTTGGTTCAGGAGAAGCTCAACCGACTGAACCCATCAAGACCTTCCCACAAAAAATGACTTCTCCACCTCCTCAGGAGGTGGAAGAGTTGACGACTTCAGAAGAGATCAAAGAAGAGGTGGTCACTCAAGAAACTGAAGAAGCCCCCGTTATTGAAAAAAGTGAAAAGGTGGTAAAGGAGACTGAAAAGCAACCGGAGAAACCCAAAGAAAAAGTGCAGAAGAAAGCTGAAAAGACTCCACCTGAATCTACCCCAGAACCTGAGCCCGAGCCAGTTCCTGAACAGAAGCCAGAGAAATCTGTTACAGATGCCATGGAAAGCCTTTTGAATGGCCCTAAAAACGATGGCAGTGCTAAAGATGGTGAAGGAGATGACAACCAAATTGGTAACAAGGGAGATCCTGATGGAGACCCTAATGCCAACAATTATTATGGCACAGGAAAAGGCCTTGACGGAGATGGTAATTACCGCCTTGGAGGTCGCAAGGCTCTCAGCAAGCGAAAGTTTGTGCAGGAATGTGACGAATCTGGTGAGGTGGTTGTAAGAATTGAAGTGAACCGAAATGGTGATGTTGTGAAAGCAACAGCTGGTGTAAAAGGAACTACCAATAGCACGTCTTGTCTCTTAGATCCTGCAAAGCGAGCAGCTCTAGCTACCAAATTTAACGGTGATGCCAAAGCACCTACCACCCAAATTGGTTTTATTACTTATGTCTTTAAATTATCTGAATAGATATGGATTACTCAGAAACGCTAACATGGATGTTTGAAAAACTTCCGATGTATCAGCGATTAGGAAAAGCAGCCTTCAAAAAAGATTTAACAAACACCCTAGAGTTATCAAAAGAACTGGGTTTTCCAGAACAGCAGTTTAAAAGTATCCACGTAGGGGGTACTAATGGAAAGGGTTCTGTAAGCCACATGCTTGCTTCCATTTTACAAACTTCTGGCTATAAAGTAGGTTTATACACCTCTCCGCATCTTAAAGATTTTCGGGAACGCATCAAGATTAATGGCCTAGAGATCCCTGAGCAAGAGGTTATCGACTTTATTCGCCATCATAAGATATTTCTTGAAAATCAGCAGCTTTCCTTTTTCGAAATGACGGTAGGCATGGCCTTCGACTATTTTGCAAAACAAGAGGTAGACATCGCTATTATTGAAGTAGGGCTAGGTGGTCGGTTGGATTCTACCAATATCATTACTCCTCTGCTCTCTGTCATCACTAATATAGGACTAGACCATATGGCTTTTTTGGGGGATACTTTAGAAAAAATCGCTGGTGAAAAGGCGGGTATTATCAAGCAGAACATTCCTGTTGTTATCGGTGAAACAGAGCAAGAGACCAAACCTGTTTTTCTAAACAAAGCCAAAGCAGAAACCGCTCTTATACATTTTGCAAAAGACCTAGAGGCTGCACTTCCTGACTGTGATTTAAAAGGAAGCTATCAAAAAAATAATATCAGAACTACTTTGCAAGCCATAGCGGTTTTAAATAAGATCGAAGGGTGGGCTATTAAGAAAGAAGAAATTGAAAACGGCTTAGCAAACGTTAAATCGAACACGCGTTTCCGTGGGCGATGGGAAATCCTAGGTCAGCAACCAAGGATTATTGCTGACACAGGACATAACGAAGAAGGGCTGCGTTTGGTTATAAAACAGCTTTTACAGGAACCCTACGAACACCTCCACATTGTTTTAGGGGTTGTAAACGACAAAGATTTGGACAGGATATTGCCTTTGTTTCCAAAAGAGGCATTTTATTATTTTTGTAAGCCTGACGTTCCTAGAGGGATGGAGGCTGACTATTTACAGAAAAAGGCTCAGGACTTTCTTTTAAATGGTGACGTCTTTACGAGTGTAGGAGACGCTTTTAATAGCGCTAAGCAATCTGCTAAAGCTAGCGATGTTATATTTGTGGGAGGAAGTACATTTACTGTTGCAGAAATTTTATAAAAAATGAAATTTTAGTTTGTGAAATCAAAATAAGGTTTATATTTGCAATCCCAATTTAGGGCGATTAGCTCAGCTGGTTCAGAGCACCTCGTTTACACCGAGGGGGTCGGGGGTTCGAACCCCTCATCGCCCACTAACCCTAGCTAATGTTAGGGTTTTTTATTTTTAAGTCGGGTCATTAACTCAGTTGGTTCAGAGTGTTACCTTGACAGGGTAGAAGTCACTGGTTCGAATCCAGTATGACCCACATCAAGCAGAAATCCAATGTGAAAGCATTGGATTTTTTATTTGGTATAACCCCAAGCTTGCTTGAGGGTTTATACCAAATAAAAAAGACAGAAAAATGCGATAGCAGTTTTTGGATTTCTATTTGCAGGAGCGGGCTTCTATTCTGGATCAACGCTAGTTAATCCATTTTTAACTTACTTAAGAATTAACTGAAAATAAAAAAGACAGAAAGAGGCGATAGCAGATTTTGGATGTCTATTTGCAGGAGCGGGCTTCTACTCTGGATCAACGCTAGTTAATCCATTTTTAACTTACTTAAGAATTAACTGAAACTAAAAAAGACAGAAAGAGGCGATAGCAGATTTTGGATGTCTATTTGCAGGAGCGGGCTTCTACTCTGGATCAACGTTAATTAATCCGTTTTTAACTTACTTAAGAATTAACTGAAACTAAAAAAGATAGAAAAATGCGATAGCAGTTTTTGGATGTCTATTTGCAGGAGCGGGCTTCTATTCTGGATCAACGTTAGTTAATCCAGTATGACCCACATATATATCTTAAATTAAGCCTGACTATCAAACAGTTAGGCTTTCTTATTTTTTATAATTACCCACATTATTGCCCACAAATTAAATAAAAGTCGTTTTTTGTTGCTTGTTTTTCTATTAATCCCTTGAATGCAACTTTTAGATTCAATTTTTTTTAAAACAGTCTTTACATAAATCACTTATTGCCAAGTAAAGCAGACACAAGAGAAATTATATCTAAGATCTAGAAAAAGGTTTAATTATTAAAATCTTAAATAATGTTTTACAATAAAAACATTATTTTTATTTACTAATTAATTTGCATTTATAACTTGAATCCAAATACCACTTAAAACCCTTTATTATGAAAAAACTATTACTCCTTACGTCATTTCTTTTTACACTTACATTTAACGCCCAAAACAACTCAGACTTTTATCTTGCTTCCAATGGAGTGACTTGTCTATGCCCAGAGGCTAATTTTGGAGACACAGGAACCTTAACCATAAACGGTGAAACCAAAACCTTTACCAAGCGGTCTCGGGAACAACTTGATGCATTGATTGATAATGATGATCAAGATTCTCAAATTACCCTAACCTGTACAAGTGGTATAACTGATATGAATTTTATGTTTTTTGATTTAAGTTCATTTAACCAACCCCTTGATAATTGGGATGTAAGCCAAGTCACTAATATGAGAGATATGTTTTATTTTGCAACATCTTTTAACCAACCTCTTGATAATTGGGATGTAAGTCAAGTCATTGATATGGCATTCATGTTTGATACTGCAAGTTTATTTAACCAACCACTTGAGTCTTGGGATGTAAGCCAAGTCACTGATATGAGAGATATGTTTTATTTTGCAACATCTTTTAACCAACCTTTAAATAATTGGGATGTAAGCCAAGTCACTGGTATGGATGGTATGTTTTATGGCGCAACATCTTTTAACCAACCTCTTGATAATTGGGATGTAAGCCAAGTCACTGATATGGAAGATATGTTTGATACTGCAACTTCATTTAACCAGCCCCTTAATAATTGGGATGTAAGCCAAGTCACTGATATGGAAGATATGTTTGATACTGCAACTTCATTTAACCAGCCCCTTAATAACTGGGATGTAAGCCAAGTCACTGATATGTATACTATGTTTTATGGTGCAGAGTCATTTAACCAACCCCTTGATAATTGGGATGTAAGCCAAGTCACTGATATGGAAGATATGTTTAATGGCGCAACATCTTTTAACCAAGATCTATCAGGATGGTGTGTAAATCAAATCCCAAATGAACCTCAAGGATTTGCTGATTTCTCTCTTTTGCAAGACGACTTCTTCCCAAATTGGGGGGCTGAGTGTAACTTGTCCACAACAAACCCAGACGCTATTGGATTTAATATTCTAATATATCCTAACCCCTCAAATTCGAAAGTGTTTATCGAAAATGATGGGCAAATCATACTTTCCAAAATTAAGTTGATTGATATGTTAGGTCGAAAAATTAAGATCTTCTCGGCAAGTCAAATAACCAATGGTCTTGATGTTTCAGGAGTAGATGCGGGTAATTATTTTGTTCAGTTTACAACGGTAGATAACCAACAATTTGTAAAGCGATTAATTGTGAACTAAACACCTTACTGTAAATACATTATGGTTAAAGCCTATACAGTTCCAAGGTGATTATATATCCATTAAAGGTCATTGACTAACTAAAGTATTCAAATACTAAGTGCAGTTTAAAAATCTGATTTAGATGCTAGAATTACAAGATTTGTAAAGAATAAAGAGTAAAAAACAACTTATAGTTATATCAGATAAGAATCTATATGTTAAAGTTTCTTCTCCTATTTTCTTTCTTTTTCTTATAAATAGTTGCTAAATTTTTGTTACTCATCTGTTATTAACATATTATAACTAATTGATATACAGTATTTAAATAGCCTAAAACCATCCTTGACAGGGTAAAAGTCACTGGTTCGAATCCAGTATGACCCACATCAAGCAGAAATCCAATGTGAAAGCATTGGATTTTTTATTTGGTATAAACCCAAGCTTGCTTGAGGGTTTATGCCAAATAAAAAAGACATAAAGATGCGATAGCAGATTTGGATGTCTATTTGCAGGAGCGGGCTTCTACTCTGGATCAACGTTAGTTAATCCAGTATGACCCACATCAAGCAGAAATCCAATGTGAAAGCATTGGATTTATTATTTGGCATAACCCCAAGCTTGCTTGAGGGTTTATACCAAATAATAAAGACAGAAAGAGGCGATAGCAGATTTTGGATGTCTATTTGCAGGAGCGGGCTTCAACTCTGGATCAACGCTGGTTAATCCAGTATGACCCGTAGATATATTTTAAATTAAGCCTGACTATTAAATAGTTAGGCTTTTTGTTTTTATATTATTGCCCACATTATTGCCCACAAATTAAATAAAAGTCGTTTTTTGTTGCTTGTTTTTCTATTAATCCCTTGAATGCAACTTTTAGATTCAATTTTTTTTAAAACAGTCTTTACATAAATCACTTATTGCCAAGTAAAGCAGACACAAGAGAAATTATATCTAAGATCTAGAAAAAGGTTTAATTATTAAAATCTTAAATAATGTTTTACAATAAAAACATTATTTTTATTTACTAATTAATTTGCATTTATAACTTGAATCCAAATACCACTTAAAACCCTTTATTATGAAAAAACTATTACTCCTTACGTCATTTCTTTTTACACTTACATTTAACGCCCAAAACAACTCAGACTTTTATCTTGCTTCCAATGGAGTGACTTGTCTATGCCCAGAGGCTAATTTTGGAGACACAGGAACCTTAACCATAAACGGTGAAACCAAAACCTTTACCAAGCGGTCTCGGGAACAACTTGATGCATTGATTGATAATGATGATCAAGATTCTCAAATTACCCTAACCTGTACAAGTGGTATAACTGATATGAATTTAATGTTTTTTGATTTAAGTTCATTTAACCAACCCCTTGATAATTGGGATGTAAGCCAAGTTACTGGTATGGCAAATATGTTTTTGGATGCATCATCTTTTAACCAACCTCTAAATAATTGGGATGTAAGTAATGTTGCAAATATGACTTCTATGTTAGAGTTGGCATCATCTTTTAACCAACCCCTTGATAATTGGGATGTAAGTAATGTTGCAGATATGACTGCTATGTTTGCTAATGCAAGTTTATTTAACCAACCCCTTGACAATTGGGATGTAAGCCAAGTCACTGGTATGAAATTTATGTTTGATGGCGCAACATCTTTTAACCAACCCCTAGATAATTGGGATGTAAGTAATATCACTAATATGTATTACATGTTTTATGGTGCAGAGTCATTTAACCAGCCCCTTAATAACTGGGATGTAAGCCAAGTCACTGATATGTATACTATGTTTTATGGTGCAGAGTCATTTAACCAGCCCCTTAATAACTGGGATGTAAGCCAAGTCACTGATATGTATACTATGTTTTATGGTGCAGAGTCATTTAACCAACCCCTTGATAATTGGGATGTAAGTAATGTTGCAGATATGACTGCTATGTTTTATGATGCAACTATATTTAATCAAGATCTATCTGGATGGTGTGTAAATCAAATACCAGATGAACCTGAAAATTTTGCTGATAACTCGGCTTTGCAAAACGACTTCTTCCCAAATTGGGGTGCGCAGTGTAACTTATCCAC
>Ga0307978_1000392_pt1 | contig 36656 bp, 34 predicted proteins | sample OrgLakmetage1056_FD_203151 | JGI IMG/M metagenome (GOLD analysis project Ga0307978, IMG submission 203151) | Saline water microbial communities from Organic Lake, Antarctica - #1056 | ecosystem: Environmental > Aquatic > Non-marine Saline and Alkaline > Saline | place: Antarctica: Organic Lake...
GGTCCTGAAATCGACAGCGCATCATCAAACCTGACGCAACAACCTGGCAGTTGACGATCTCTGACACGCTTCAGGCTGTACCAGCAGCGCCGTGGTCGCGAAAACAGTCAAAAATCGAGGTGCCCATCAGAAGATCCAGTGCCAGAATGGCTTCAAGGTGTCCATGAGCGGCAAAGGAAATTGCTACGATAATGCGGCTGTCGAGACCTTCTTCAAAACCCCCTCTCGGGATCAAGCTGCGCATAACCCTGTCGGGCAGGGATCAAAGCTGAACTGATCTGGCGGCATCCTTGGGAGACACGTCGCAAGGCAGAGATCGCGATCTTCGAATACATCAACGGCTTCTACAATCCGCGACGTCGCCACTCAGCATTGGGTTGGAAAAGCCCTGTCGCCTTCGAACGAAAGGTGGCCTAAACGAGCACTCGGAGCGGCACTAAAGCGCGACAGGACCAGATCAGCTTCGTATTGGAGAAGAGTGCTTGATCTGTCATTTCAGGGTCGCCTGCCTTCGGGAAGGGGTGAGGCTCTGATATCAAGGGGGGCGTCCCACTCATGCAGTGTCGTTTTTGGAGGCTTTGTGTTCAAAAGATACGCGATTTTCTACACGCCCCAGGGCGGACTGGCCGATTGGGGGGCGCGGTGGCTGGGCTGGGACAGTCGCACAGGGCGCGCAACGCGCCGTCATGCGCTGTACGGGATCGATGTGCAAGCCCTGACCAGGGCGCCGAGTAAGTATGGGCTGCACGGTACATTGAAGGCGCCTTTCGCGCTGGCGGGGAATGCGGACTCAACCCAGCTGGCGCAGACCGCCGAAAGCTTTGCTCGCACCCATGCACCCGTGGATGCGGGGCCCTTTGAGATGAGATATGAAAATGGGTTCATCGCCTTGCGTCCGCGCGAGACTATGCCTGCCTTACGCGATCTTGCGACCCAAGCGGTAAGAGGCTTCGACCCGCTGCGCGCCCCTCTGAGCGACGATGACATTGCCCGCCGCCGCCGGGCGCGCTTGAGCCTGCGTCAAGACCAGCAGATGTTGGCTTGGGGTTATCCGTTCATTTTCGAGGACTTTCATTTCCATCTCACACTCACCGGTCGTCTGCCCGCGCCGTCGGCCGCACATGTCATCGCCGCGTTGGAGGCGGATGTGCAACCGGTTTTGCCCGCGCGGATCGTCATCGACGCGATTACCGTAATGGGTGAGGATGCGAATGGATTGTTCCATCAATTGCATCGCTGCACCCTCACTCGATAGAGCGCACGCTTCAGCACTTAGCTGGCAGTCCTACTTAGCGGGGTCCGCGTTGCGTGGGCTGCCGCGTTCTTCAGTTCAGCGAGATGTGTTCCCGGTACGGATCCACGCTGAGCGAGGAGTGCAGGGAGGTTTCCGACTGGTTGAAACGGCGGACGAAGAGTAAACGCAAATGGGCCAGCGGCGGAATCATACACGCGAGTAAACTGAATACTGCCGCAATAATTTACGGCTGCATCAAATTGCAAATGTTGGGGGTTCCCAGGAACTACACCTGCCGATCACACAGAACGTGCTGAACTTGGGCACCACCTGCGAGAGTTCTAACGGGCGGATGCGAGACGAATTGCCGAACGGCGACATCTTTTATTCGCTACGTGAAGCCCAAATCATCATCGAAAGCTGGAGGAGACACTACAACACCAAGCGACCACACGGTGCATTGGGCTACCGCCCGCCAGCGCCTGAAGCCATCATCACGATGGACCAAAGGCCAGTCATGCACTCACTTTCAAGTTGGACCACTCAAGTGGGGCGGCTCAGCTGGGCGGGCCGATTTTTTCACCTATATCAAGGGATTTGGTATGATTGGGTTAAAGCAGTAGCAAGTCCGCCGTCAGCACATCGCCGTCAGCAAAACGCAGGATTTCAACATGGCCGATCACGTCCGTGCCGTCTACGCCACCATCGCGGTGTGTGATGTCTGTACGAATACCCATTTGGCTGATGTCATACTCCGCACGCGCTCCAGAGAATATTACCGTATCAGTGCCAAAACCCGCGAGAATGTAATCGTCGCCACCGTTCCCTACCAGCGTGTCATTGCCAAAGCTACTCTCAAGGCGGTTATTGTTATGATCACCCCAAAGAAAGTCATCTTGTAATGTACCGTTCAGGTTTTCGACATTCTTGATCCGGTCATCTTCCGCCTCCCCTGACCAACCGCGCCCGCGCAGTAGGGAGGCGGATACGCCATCCTTGGAGAATGCAAAGCTGAACGTATCACGGCCCGCGCCGCCATCGATTTTGTCCGCACCGTCGGAACCGAAAAACGTATCGTTGCCGCCCAAGCCGCGCATCGTCTCGGAAACCCCATTGCCGATCAGCGTATCGGCAAAGCTGGTGCCGGTGACGTTTTCAATGCTTTGCATGGCGAGAGTAAACGGGTCTGCACCCTGTGCGCGGGCAAGGCCGCTGGCGAGGTTCACGGTGACGCCCGTATCAAGACCGACAAAGGACATCGTATCGCGGCCTTCACCCCCATCGATCACGAACAGATCACGCGCCGAGCCGTCCGGCAGGGTGAGCCAATCCGCAGCATCGGTACCGATGACGGGGGTCGCGATATCCACGATAACATCGTACACCCCCGATCCAGTTAAACGATGCGCCGCTTCCAACGCGTATATGCCAGATGTGGCTGGGGTAACGAATACTTCGTTGTCTCGCGACTCACCATTTACCCGCTGAGGCACTGCAACGCTTTCTCCTGCTTCATCCACGATGCGGCCAGCAAAGCCGCCGACACCGATGTCAAACCGGTTATCACTCTTGATATTGAACCGATACGATACATCGGCCTCAAGCGATACGGTGAACCAATCAAGGTCCTCGTTCCCGCCATCAACCCGCGCCGTCACTTGTTCACCTATTGATAAATTATAAGCGTTTTCGCGCGTCTCGCCCAACTCTTTGATGACGTTGTTCAGCGTCAGACTGTAGGAACCCTGATTATTTTCCAGTCCCAAGGCAGCGATGTAATAGGTGCCGCTTTCGCGCGCTTCATACACAAGATCTGATCCAACAAATGGATCTCCCAAAGCAGCAGAGCGAGCGCCTGTGGGGTCTGTCAGAAGATTGCCTTCGGCGTCACTCAGCTCCAAATATGAGCGGTCGAGTGTGAGGTCGTCGAACCCAAATCCTTCCAGCCGAACCTCGAACGTGTCACCCGCATTGACTTTGATTGCGAATGTATCCTCTTCGTTTGGTCCATCAATTGCCGCCCGCACGGTTTCTCCAGGCACAAGCATAATCGGAGTGCTGGTATCCCCCGGGAGGTCATCCTCAAAGTAAGTTAGGTCATAATCCCCAACCTCTTCTGGCTCTGTCGAGACGACAGAGATGAAATAGTCACCACTGGTCGATGCTTTAAAATATCTTGCATCTGAGAAAAAATCAAAGAACCCATCCAAGTTACCTAAACGATTTATTTCATTATTGGAGGTACCGTTACCCGCAGTACTAACGCTCTGACCCTTGGAATCGAACAGACCAGACAGTGTCGGGCCAAACTCTGGAATGCTCTCGCCAACGTATCGTTCCGTACCAGCGACCGAAAACCCGTATGATTTACCTGCTTCAAGTGATACACGAAACCAGCCTGTATCACCAACCGTGTTAATGCTGCTTCTCAACGTCGCGTCTTGGGTCAAACGGCCAAGGGTCAGGATATTATCGGATATCAGATCGCGCATTTTATTTTCTCTTTCTTAGCCTACTGTTTTTCTACAACATACGAATGTTCACTTAGAAGATAAAGTCACTGGCTTGAGCCGCCCCAGGCGGATGACCTGAACAGATGTAGACCGTATTTCAAATTGGTGATGACCGAACCTTTCATCGAGCAGGCGGGCAAATCAAAGCTCAAGCTCGAATTTACGGACCCATACCACCCCAGCGCGACACATTTTATTTTCACGAGGCCGCAGCCGATCTATTCGCTCAAATTACTGGTTTATATAGAAAAATCAGATATCGTCGCAGTAGATGACGCCAGTTATCTGTCATGCGACAAACCCGAGATGATCCACGCGGACCCTCCGAAACCTCGCGACATAAGCTATGAGGTTTCGGCGACCAATGCCTGGGTACACCCTACAAGCGGTGTCACGTTCGTGTGGCAAAACCCCGATTGAAAGCGGACCTTTGCGGGCAGGGGAATACCTGTCGATGTCGGCCATAACGGGTTACCGCGGGAGAAGATATGCCCCTTGCGGAACCGGATCATCGAAACGCTTTATGCTGTCGCTCAAAGCTTCGTTCACAAGATGTTCGACCAACGTCGAAAAGAGAACTTTCTCCGACGCGGCCTCCCAAAGGAAAAATCCGTAAGAGCCGGGAATTGGATTGATTTCGTTGAACCACAGCTCGCCGGTCTTGGTATCGTGCATGAAATCCATGCGCGGTGCGCCCCTGAGGCCAAGCGTCGTGAACGCTTTTGCGGCATAGTCACAAAGGCGGGTTTTGAGGTCTTCGTCGATTTTCGGATTGATGTCGCGAGTCAGGGACAGCATGCCTTGCGACGGCACCACCGCATCGCCGAGCTTACCGCCCCCGCCACTCCCTTGACTTGTCGAGGACAGATATTTTTCCTTGAAGTTAAGAAGCTCGGCAGTAGATTTCGGGCGCTCGATGGCGGAATACCGGATCGTGCCGTCGCGAAACATCACGGCGATGTTCAGCTCTTCGAGGTTTTGCACCTGCGGCTCCACCAGTGCGAATGTGTCTTCCTTGAGGGCGGCTTGCAGATGCACCTTCAGCTCATCACGCGACTTGGCGAGGCCCACGCCGATACTCGAGCCGAGGTTGGCGGGCTTGACGATGACGGGGTAGGATATCTCCGCCTCAACCTTCGCGCAAATGGCGTCGATCTGCCGAAGCTCTTTCACGTTGACCACGACGTGGGGCAGGACATTGACGCCCGCCGATTTCACCAACGACTTTGTCGCGTCCTTGCGCATCGCAAGCGCCGAGTTGATTGCGGAAAACCCCGTCGTAGGGATACCGTAGGTCTCGAGAAGTCCCTGTATCCGGCCATCCTCGCCGAACGGGCCGTGAAATACGGGCAAGGCGCAGTCGATGGTACGCGTTCTCGCGCCGTTCAGCATCGTGATGCACGCGCCCATCTCCCCCCATCCAAACACCACTTCGCTCAGCGGTCGCGGTGCAGGTCTAAACCGGTCCAGCTTTCGCAGCGACGGCCCTTCGAAGAACCGGCCGTCAAATCCCATATACACCGGTATTACATTGATCTTGCGCACATCTACGCAATCCATAAGCTGCTGTGCGCTTACGACGCCCACGTCATGTTCCTGGCTCGGGCCGCCAAAAATAACTGCTACATTTAGCTTGTTCACGTGCTTGCCTGCGATCGATCTGGAAGTTACCGCACACTTACCTTAATAGGAGGAAAAGCACCATATCTAGTGGTGCACCGGGCACACTCTAATGGTTGGACGTTGATGATGTTCTATGAAAAGCGCGGAGGCAATGCGGGCGTGCCGATCGTTTTTGCGCATGGTTGGGCGCGAGACCATCAGGATTTCATCCCCGTAGCCGAGCTTGTCGGGGATGCGGCTCCTTTGATTTTGCTTGATCTGCCGGGGTTCGGCCAGACCCCCCGCCCCTATGCGGCGTGGGATACACAAGACTATGCCATTGCGGTCAAAGACTTTCTGGCAAGCGAGCTTGGCATCACGCGGTTCAAATGGGTGGGGCACAGCTTTGGTGGCCGCATCGGTCTGCGTCTGGCCCGCATGGAGCAAAGCCCGGTCGAGCATTTGTTTATCGTGGCCGGCGCGGGCATCAAGCTGCCAAAGCCGCTGCTTACCCGCGCAAAGGCACGCCTGCGAAGCTGGCAGTTCAAAAGGAAAAAGGCCAGTGCCGCGGGTGAGGCCGATCTGATCGCACTCGAAGAAACCTTCGGAAGCGCTGACTACGTCCAGAGCCGCAAGATCGGGATGCGCGATATCTTCATCAAGACGATCGCAGAAGATCAGACGGCGAGCCTCTCGCAGATCACATGCCCGACCACATTGCTCTATGGTGGGCAAGATACGGAAACGCCGCCTGCCTTGGGCAAGGCTCTGCAACGGGGTCTGCAAAACGCCTCTTATCTCGAATGTCCCGAATTCGGTCACCTCACGATCCTGTCACGCGGGCGTCACCAGCTCACCACGATGATTTTGGAGAATATTGCAGGAGAAACCGCATGATTTTCCTCGGCGGTTTGCTGCTCTTTTTGGGACTGGTCGGCCTGATCGTTCAACGAACGCTGACCCAACTGACCTATTTTCAGCAAGAGGAGTACGATGGCTCGCGCTTCATAGCTTCGGGTTTCAACATCCGGTTATACGATGTCCGCGCCACGGGGTTGACGCTCGCAGCACTTCTGGCGGTCCAGCTCGGATTTCCCACTCCCCTCGCCCTGGGCGGGCTGGGCGTGGTTTTCGGCGCCATCGCATTTCTCGAGAGCCGCTATTCGTATAAAAAGCCGTTCGTCAAAACCCAAAGGGCGACGCGTATCCTGCGTATTTCCATCGTGATCTTGACGCTTGCTGCGCTCAGCGTCCTATGGCTGCCTGTCGCGGCGGTGGTGATCATCCAAGTCGTGCCGCTAGTGCTGATCGCGGTCAATGCGGCCATGACGCCCTATGAAAACCGGATCAACGCGGGTTTCGTGTCACAGGCCCGCGAAAAGCTGGAGCGGCTGGATCCGGTGCGCATCGGCATCACCGGATCTTTTGGCAAAACGACCGTAAAACACATGTTCGCCGAGATACTCGAAGCATCCGGGCCGGTCTTTTACAGTCCGGGGTCGATCAATACCGTGCTGGGCCACACCCGGCATATCCGCGAAAGGCTGCAATGGTCCCACAAGTATTTTGTGGCCGAAATGGGTGCCTACGGCATCGGCTCGATTGACCGGTTGTGTGATTTCATCCAGCCTCGGTTCGGCATCGTCACGGCGGTCGGCGATGCGCATACCGAACGCTTCGGCAGCCTTGAGGTGATCGCCCAGGCAAAATCAGAGCTTGTCGCGCGTGTCTGTAGCAAGGGCGGTACGGCCGTTGTGAACGGCGACGTGATGCAATATGCGCCCTTCAAGGCTCTCAAGGACAAATACGGGACGCAAATCCTGACCGTGGGCGGATCCGATGCGGATGTCTTGGTCGACGCGGTAGAGATCGAAGGCGGCTCATGGTCGATCACACTGCGCTCCGATGACGCGAGGGTGCCCGAGACAAGCTTTGAGCTGCCGCTGATGGGCGACCACAACGTCATGAATTCAGCGCTCGCCGTGACCATGGCGTTGTTGATCGACGCAAGCACGCACGCGCAGATACCGTTTTTCACGAAAACCATCGCACAAGTGCCGCACCGGCTGCAAAAAATCGACATGCCCGGCGCGGCGTTGATCCTCGATGACGCTTATAACTCTAATGAAATCGGGTTTATGTCCGCCGTCTCGGCCCTCGATACGCTCGCGCAGGAGCGTGGGGGGCGGCGCATTCTGGTGACGCCGGGCGTGGCGGAACTTGGGTTGGAGCATGACCGGGTTCATGAGCGCCTCGGCACATTCTGCGCGACCAGATGCGACGTGATCTACGTGGTCAACCCCGGCAGGATCGAGGCCTTCGGCGCGGCGGCGCGGGCGGGATCGGCTCAGGTGATCGAAGTGCCGAGCTTTTTCGCGGCGCGTGCCGAGATCTCAAAGAGTATTGCCGCGGATGACGTCGTTTTGTACGAAAACGACCTGCCCGATCTCCTGGAAGAAAAGCGATTGCTCTGATGGAGCTTTGGTTCCCAACGTCATACGATCAGCTCGAAAATTTGCCGCCTGTGCAAAGACTGGAACAGGCGATAGATGCCGCCGAGTATCACCGCATACCCGTCGACACCCATAGCCCACTCTTCACCGAGGCATTGGTAGATCTGTCAGATTTCGCAATAGCGGGAGAGCCGTTCTACAATATATCGGATGGGTCAAACGCCCCTTACGGACAAAAACTTGACGGGAGTATTCCCAAGCTGCTGGTGCGCACAACAATTGCGCGGATGCTGCAAGAGGCAAACGCGAGACTTGCGCCCCTGGGCCTCGAGCTGTTCGTCTGGGATGCGTACCGGCCGATCGAGACGCAAGGCGGCATCTGGGCGTTTTTTGAAAACCTGCAACGCCAACGCGATCCGCTGCCCTCCGAAGACGAAATTTATTCGGAAGTGATCAAATACGTGTCCGACCCCCGCAGTTTTGACGCGGAGAATCCGCTGACTTGGCCCACGCATATGACCGGCGCGTCCATTGACCTCACGCTGCGAGAAAAAGGGTCTTTGCGCCTGCTCGATATGGGCGGTGCTTTTGACCAGATGGATGAGACGTCCAACACCGGCTACTACGAGACTTTGTTTGCCAAAGGCGCGATTGGTCCCGACCATCGAGGCCTGTTGCACCGCAGGTTGCTCTTTCATGCCATGGCAATCACGGGGTTTACGAACTACCCGTTTGAATCCTGGCATTTCGATTGGGGAAACCAGATGAACAGCCTGGTCGGGAGCATTTTCCTTCGCCAACCTGCACATGCGGCAGGCTACGGCATAGTAACGTTGGACTGAAGCCTTACATCACGAGATCGAACCAGTTCACTTTGCAAACTTCGGACCTCATGATGATCATGCCGCTGCGTTCCCAGGTTTGGGGAGAGGGCGAGGGGCGCGACGACCGCGCACTGTGCCTACGCTTTCCGGCGTGCATAGAGCAATTGAAAGGCGGCGGGAGTGAAGTAAAAGCTCACGATGCTCGAAAGGGCGACGCCGCCCGCGACGGCCATCACAAAGGGCGGCCAGAACCCGCCAACGGCGAGGATCAGCGGCAGGAAGCCACCCACCGTGGTGATCGTCGTCGATACGATGTGGCGCGATGACCCCATCACGACATGCGTCATTGCAGCGGTGTCGCCCGTTGCGGCGTCGTCGTCCTCCTGCAAGGCCGTCAGGATGATCAGCGCCGCGTTGATCGACCCAGCGATGGAGCCGATCAGCCCGATGACCGCAATCGACAGCGTGACGATCAGACCCAGCGATGGAATCAGTACATTGAGTGTGGAGGCGCGGGCAGGGCATCGGTGCGCTGCACCAATGCCTCATGACCAGTGGTCACTGCTGCGACAGCCACGACGAAAACTACCACCGAAAGTGCAATATGTCCGAACATGTTAGGGGAGAAACGCTTGCGGCGTTTTTTAGTCTGTGATGAGTGTTTGATGAGCCGAAACCCTTGTAAATTAGCATTGCCTACATGTGAAAGCATGCGTTGGTTAAGCAGGGATAAAAATCGAGAAATGCAAGAAAATTTCCGATAGGTCATTGTTCTGAAGCAAGAAAAATCATCACCATGGCGAGCTGCGGGGGCAGCTCCTCGAAGCGGTGAGGGAGCTTATAGAACAGCAGGGCCCTGACGGGTTCTTCCGTGCTGAGGCCTGTAGGTTGACGGGTGTAAGCACGGCGGCGCCCTACAAACACTTCAACGACCGCAATGATATCGTGCGCGGTGCCGTTCTCATTGCGATGGAGCGGGTGAAATCTGCGATGCAGGTCGCGGCGGACACGTACCCGCCACGCGACCCGCGTCAGATCACGGCCCTTGACCAATCCTACGTCGATTTCGCTAAGGCGGAGCCGCGGATGTTCCGCATGATGTTCGGTATCACGGAAGGGCACGCGCAGGACGCCGAACTGGCCCGGCTGGGAGATGAGACCATGGCCGTGATCGAACGTGTCGCAGCCGAGCATATGGGCGTGCCTTTTGATCATCCTCAAGCAAAGCTGAGGGCCTCTGCCATGTGGTGTTTCGTGCAAGGGCACAGTTTTCAAATGCTGGATTCCAAGCTGCCGGAGGGCACCGCCGCGATGGCCGAGCCCGCGCTGATTGCTTTGATCGGACATGCCATGCTGCCGGTCGTGCCCGACTGATACGGATCTTGCGCGGACAAGGGATCGGTGCGCGGCAAAATCATCGCGTGTCGCGACCTGTCGCTGACGATGGGGCGTTGACGCTCTGTCGGCTCCTGCTGCACTCTGACTGTCGGAAGCAGTTCAAATCCCCCCAACCATAGGTCCGGCACATGCAAATTTTCTACAGCGAAGAACACAGGCTTCATTTCCCGCAGGCGGAGCTGTCCGGCGGAGAGTTTGTCACCCCGTTCGAGCGGCCATCGCGCGTCGAATACGTGCTCAACCGGTTGCGTGAGCGGAACCTGCGCGCCATCACGGCGCCCGATCCTGTGGACATGGCACCGGTGCGGGCGTTGCTGGATCCTGGCTATCTCACTTTTTTGCAAAACGCTTGGGAAGAGTGGAAAGCGGCTGGCATGGCGGGTGAGATCATCGCCGCCAACGTGCCCGCACGCGGGATGCACATGGACCGGATACCCCAGAACATCGACGGAAAAGTAGGCTACTACTGTCACGCGTCCGAGACCGCGATCACGCGGGGCACATGGGCGGCGGCCCTGTCTTCTGTGGCGTCCGCGCAATCGGCGCAGCGGGCTGTGGCGGCAGGGGCCGACAGTGCGTTTGCACTTTGTCGCCCGCCCGGCCACCATGCCACGGCGGACCAATACGGCGGGTACTGCTTTATCAACAACGCGGCTGTGGTGGCGCAGATGTTCCGGACTTCCGGTGCAGCGCGTGTCGCGATCCTCGACATCGACTTTCACCATGGCAACGGCACGCAAGCGCTATTCTACAACCGGGCTGATGTCCTGTTCGCATCCCTGCACGGCGCCCCTCAGGAGGCCTACCCCTATTACCTCGGCTATGCGGATGAAACCGGGGCGGGTGAGGGCGAGGGAGCTAACATCAATTATCCAATGACCGCTGGTACGGGATATAGCGCGTGGGCGCAGGCCCTCGATGATGCGATTGCCAAGATTGCAGCGTGGGGGGCAGAGGCGCTCGTCGTGTCGCTCGGTGTGGATGCCTACAAGGAGGACCCGATCAGCTTTTTCAAGCTGGAGAGTGATGACTTCACCGATGCGGGCCGCCGGATCGGGCGGATGAAGCTGCCGACCGTGTTCTGCATGGAAGGGGGCTATGCCATCGAGGCAGTGGGCGTGAATACCGTCAACGTGCTCGAAGGGTTCAAGGATGCGTAACGTCACATTCGCGGTCACGCAGTTTGCCGCAGACGCCGACCGCGCGCGCAATCTCGACACCGCTGAGGCGCTCGTGCGTCAGGCGGCGGGGCAGGGGGCGCAGGTCATCCTGCTGCAAGAGCTGTTCGCCGACCCGTACTTTTGCAAAACCCAGGATCCCGCCTATTTCGACCTTGCCGCGCCGCGCGCTGACAACCCGGTGCTCGCTCGATTCAGCGCTTTGGCGCGGGAGTTGGGCGTGGTCCTGCCGATCTCGTTTTTCGAGCGGGCGGGGCCAGTGTTCTTCAATGCGTTGGTGGTCATGGATGCTGACGGGCGCGAGTTGGGCCTCTACCGCAAATCGCACATCCCTCAAGGGCCGGGATATGAGGAAAAGTTCTATTTTTCCCCCGGCGATACGGGATTTCGGATCTGGGACACGGCGTTCGGCAGGTTGGGCGTCGGCATCTGCTGGGACCAGTGGTTCCCGGAGGCCGCACGAGCCATGGCGCTTATGGGGGCGGAGGTGCTGCTCTATCCGACCGCTATCGGGTCGGAGCCGGAGCGGCCCGAATACGACAGCCAGCCGCATTGGGAGACGACGATGCGCGGACATGCGGCGGCCAACATCATGCCGCTTCTCGCTTCCAACCGCGTCGGCGTCGAGGCGCAGGACAACCGCAGCGTGACCTTCTACGGGACGTCGTTCATCGTGAATGAGACGGGTCAGATGATGGGGCAGGCGCCGCGTGAGGGCCAAGCTATCGTCACCACGACCATTGATTTGGACAAGGCCGCAGAGGAGCGGCGCGCGTGGGGCGTTTTCCGGGACCGCCGCGTCGATCTTTACGGTGCGTTGGCGGGATTGGACGGCAGCTAGTGGATGCGGGGCCACATTGAGCAGCCCCGCAGGTCTATCACTTCAGCAATTCGGTCCAGATCGCTGTATAGAGGTCCGTCGCGGAGGGCGGGCAGGTCGGCAGGAACTGACCCGCTGCGGCGAATTCTGCCGGTGTCGCGATTTCGGGCGCGGTTTTCATGTCTTCGGGCATGAACTCACCCGATCCGGCCACGCCGTTGCCGTAGCGCGCAAAGGCCGAGATCATCGCTGCGTTCTCAGGCTCGAGAATGAAGTTGATGAACTGATAGGCCTCATCGACGTTCTGTGCATCTGACAGCAGGGCGACATTGTCCATGAACAGCGGATAGCCCTCGATCGGGTAGCCATAGACGACGTCGGGATTGTTGATCCGCGCGCGCATGGTCGAGCCGTTCCAATTCACTGAGGCGGCATAATCACCCGAGGACAGCTTGTCGGTTGTGCCGTAATCCATCGACAGCCAGCTCGGCTTTGCCGCCATCAAACGGTCGCGCACCGTGCGCAGCACTACAAGATCCTCCGTGCACGCCTCGCCGCCCGCGTTGAAGATCGCCATGTTGAGCACGTCGTTCATTTCCGGCACGACGTTGATCTTGCCGACCAGCTCCGGTGGCGGGTTCAGGAACAGCTCGGAGGTGTTTGGATCGCCGGCGTAGACGGAGGTATTGACCGCGATGCCGACCGATCCCCACTGCCACGGCACGGAATGCGCGCGGCCCGGATCCCATGGCACGTCAACCCATTCGGGGGCGATGTTGCCGATGTTGGGGATGCGTGAATGATCCAACTCGGTGAGCAGACCCTTCTCTACGTAGATCGGAATATAGTTCGCCGAGGGCACGACCAGATCAAAACCAGACGCCCCTGCCTCGACCTTCGTGAGGGCTGTCGTGTTGCTGTCATAGTCCGTGATCGTGACGTTGATCCCGGTCTCGGCAGTGAATTTCTCGATCATCTCCGGGCTGGTGTAGTTGCCCCAGTTGTAGAGGTTGAGCTCGCCTTCCGCATAGGCGCAGATGGTGCTGCCCAGCAGGGCGGCGGTTGCAACGATATAGGTCTTCATAGACTTCTCCCTTGGTGATGTTGGCGGGTCATGCCCGCTTCTTGGTGACGAAAGCGAATGCGATCAGGATCAATATTGTAAACGCGAGCAGCACAGTGGAGATCGCATTGACCTCCGGCGTGAGGGCGCGCCGCAATTGCCCCAGCATATAGGTGGGCAGTGTATCCTGTCCTGCGGATTTGACAAATTCGGTGATGATCACGTTGTCGAGCGAGATGATGAACGCCAGCATCGCACCGGCGATCACGCCCGGCAGAAGCAGCGGCAGCGTGACATAGCGAAACGTCTGCCACGGCGTCGCATAGAGATCGGCGGCGGCGGTTTCCATGGTCATGTCCATCCCCTCCAGCCGCGCCCGGATCGGCAGATAGGCGAAGGGCACGCAAAAGGCCGAATGGGCGAGGATCAGATAGCCCAGCCCACTATACCCGGTCGCAAGCTTCACGGAGGAGAAGAAGATCAGCAAGGCGACGGCAGTGACTATTTCGGGCACCATCAACGGCTGGTTGATGATGATGTAGATCACCGTCTGCCCTTTGAACCTGCCCCGCCGCGTCGTGCCGAGGGCTGCCATGGTCGCCACCGTTGTGGAGATCACGGCGGCCCAGACGGCGATGATGAGCGAGCGCACCGTGGCCTCCTGCACTGCCTCGTTGTTGAATGCCACCACGTACCATTCCAGCGAAAACCCGCCCCATTGGTTCACCGAGTTGCCGCCGTTGAACGAATAGATCACCAGCGTCACAATGGGCGCATAGAGCAGTACGAACGACAGGATCGCGATGAAGGTGAACCCCGGCAGGGTCGTCACATCAAAGGCGCGTGGTTTTTTAGCCATTGCGATCATCCTTCGACGTCACGCGCGTGTAGACCAACAGCGAGGCGAGAACGACCACCAGCAAAAGCGTTGAGAGCGCCGCCCCCAGCGGCCAGTTCTGGCCCTGACCGAATTGCAGCTCGATGAAATTGCCGATCATCATGTTCTTGCCCCCGCCCAGGACGCGCGGCGTGACATAGGCGCCGAGGCTGGGAATGAAGACAAGGATGCATCCCGCCACGATCCCCGGTTTGATGATCGGCAGGATCACCCCGCGCAGCACCTGCCAGCGCGAGGCGTAAAGGTCGTAGCCCGCCTCAATCAGCTTGAAATCAAACCGGTCTATCGCGGCATAAAGCGGCAGCACCATCAGCGGCAGATAGACATAGGCCATCCCGATCAGCACAGCCGTGTCGGTATAGAGGATCTGTATCGGCTCCGAGATCAGCCCGGCGTTCATGAGCGCGGTGTTCAGGATGCCCTGATTGCGGATCACCTCCATGATCGCGAAGGTGCGGATGAGCAGGTTGGTCCAGAACGGGATCGTGATCAGAAACAGCCAGAACGCGCGGGTGTTTGTCGGTCTGGTCGCAATGAACCACGCCGTCGGCAGGCCAAGCGCGAAGGTGATGAGCGTGGTCGCAATGGACAATTTGACCGAGCGCCAGAAGATCGACAGGTTCGCATCCGCGAGGCTGACGGTTTGGTCGAAGATGTCCCGTTCGAACAACACGCGAAACCACCCCTCGCCGGAGAGGATCCACCGCACGCCGGAATAGTCGCCTTTTTCCAGCACGGAGTAGAGCGCGACGATCAGCAACGGGCCGCTTGCGGCGAAGACCAGCAGGATCAGTGCCGGGGTCGAGAGCAGCCAGCCGTTGGCGCCCTTGCTGCGCTGCTCGCCTGCACGGCTCATGATTTGAGAACCTGAACGGCGCTGGTGCCGATTTTCACGCCGACCGTATCGCCCACGTGATACGCCACGGCCATATTCGACTGCACGCGCGCCACCATATGGCTGCCGTCACTCAGGGCGAAGGTGTAATGCGTATCGGTGCCCATATAGGTCATTTCCGATATTTTTGCAGGAATGCCAGTACCTTCCGGTAACAGGCTCACCTGTTCCGGCCGGATCGCAAGGGTCACGGCGCCGGCATGGCCACTCAGCGTCACGTCCAGCAGATCGCCCGTGCCGATGCGCACCTGCTCCCCCACGACCTCGCCTTCGAGGAAATTCGTCTCGCCGATAAAGTCGGCGACAAACCGGTTCACGGGCTGTTCATAGATTTCATGTGGCGTGCCCACCTGCAAAAGCGCGCCTTGGGACATCACCCCGATGCGGTCCGACATGGTCAGCGCCTCTTCCTGATCGTGGGTGACGAAGATGAAGGTGATCCCGGTCTCCGTCTGAAGGCGTTTCAGCTCGCTCTGCATCTCCTTGCGCAGCTTGAGATCGAGCGCCGAAAGCGGCTCATCGAGCAGGAGCACCTCAGGCTCGGGGCGAGCGCACGGGCCAGTGCGACGCGCTGTTGTTGCCCCCCGGAAAGCTGCTGCGGCAGACGGTCGGCGAAGGTCTCAAGCTTGACCAGCGCCAGAACGCGCGCCACGGCCGCGCTCACCTCATCCGCTGGTTTGCCAAGCATTTTCAACCCAAAGCCCACGTTTTGCGCGACCGTCAGATGCGGAAACAGGGCGTAGGATTGGAACACAGTGTTCACGGGGCGGTTGTTGGGCGGCGTATGGGTGATGTCGCGGCCCGACAGATGGATGGTGCCCGATGTCGGCGTCTCAAACCCCGCGATGCAGCGCAAAAGCGTCGTCTTGCCACAGCCCGAAGGCCCAAGGAGCGTGAAGAATTCCCCTTGCCGGATCGATATCGATACATCCCCGAGGGCTGTTACGGCACTTGCGCCAGCGCCATAGATTTTGCCGATGTTTTTGGCGTCGACCGCAATACTATTGTTCAATTCGCGTCACTCCCCGCATCGATTGTGCGGTGTGTTTCCCTCTTATGCAAGGTAATCCGAAAGCATCGCCGGTCTGCGGTGGGCCCATGGGGCGGCTTGCTCAAGTTCTGCACAGAGCGCGATCAACTTGGCATCATCGCCGTATGCAGCGGCCAGATGGATCCCGACCGGGAGGCCTTCCGCCGTGTGATGCAAGGGAACGGACGCCGCCGGCTGTCCACTCGCGTTGAAGGTGGCGCAAAAGGGTGAATACTCGAAAACACCGCCCGGTCCGATGCGGTAATTCTCATAATCCTCACGGTCATGGGAAAAGCGCCCGACTGCGGCGGGCGGCTCGGCGAGTGTCGCTGACAAGATGATGTCGTAGTCATCGAAGGCTGCGGCCATCTCACGCCCGTAAGCATGGATTTTATTGACAGCTCCAAGGTACTCCGCGCCCGAGATCTGCGCGGCGAACGCCATCGCCCCGCGCGCCACCCCCTCGATATCGCCCTGCCGCAGATCACGCCCTTGGGCCTTGAGCGTGCTCTCGATCCAATTGGCCGTGCCGCAGGCGACGATCTTGGTCCACGCGCGCATCATGCCGTCATGGTCCGCCTTTGGGCGGGCTGCGCTGATGTGATGTCCCAATCCCTCCAGCATTTTGGCTGCTTCCTGTACGGCATCCCGGCAGGCGGTGTCTATCGGCGCGCCCGTAAAAGTCGTGTCGCAAACTGCGATGCGCAAGCGTCCGGGCGGGCGGGTGATCGCCGCGCCATAGCTCATTTCCATGGCCAGGGCGGCGTAGGGTGCCCCTTTGTCCGGACCGGCGCAGGCATCCATCATCGTGGCGTTGTCGCGTACGGACCGTGTCAGAAAACCGTCAATCGCCATCCCGCCCCAACCTTCCCCGGCCATCGGCCCGTCGGGAAAGCGCGCGCGTGTCGCCTTGAAGCCAAACAACCCGCAGCTCGACGCGGGGATGCGCACCGATCCGCCGCCGTCCGATCCGTGGGCCATGGGGACGATGCCCGCCGCCACCGCCGCGCCCGATCCGCCCGAAGACCCCCCCGGTGTTCGCGCCGTGTCCCATGGGTTGCGCGTGGGGCCACCGTATACCGCCGCTTCCGTGACAGGGCCGATCCCCCCTTCGGGCGAGGTCGTGCGCGCGAAGGTCACCACGCCGGTCGCGCACATCCGGTCGAAGATTGCGCTGTCGTAGGCATAGCGCTTGCCGCGCACCAAATTGGAGCCGCTGTGGGAGGGAAAGCTAAGGGCCTCGGCACCGAGGTCCTTGATGAGGAACGGAACACCCTTGAACGGACCTTCGGGCAAGCCGGCACGTATCGCGGCGCGTGCGGTTTCCTCCTCGATCAAAACAACCGCGTTCAGCTCCGGGTTGAAGGCCGCGACCCTTGCGAGTGCCTCGTCGAGCAGTTCATCGGGGGACGCAGCACCCGTCGCGACCTGCCGTGCGAAAAATGTTGCGTCCTCGAGCGCGTGAGATGTCATTGGCCATGCCTTTCCATATCGTTCGGCCTTGATGTTGTGCCGAAATGCAGCAGACCGCAAGCCGCCTGACCGCGTGGAAAGGCCTGCGCCGCAATCGCAGCGTCTGCGCGCAGGGTGTATTGCCACTCGGATAGGTTGCCGTTCAGGAGAAACGGGTCGGGTGCCAAGCGGAGTTTACCAAAGGTCACTCGCCGCAGTGTTGCGGGGGGCGCCATGTCGTGCCGGATCATCATGCAGGCGCGCGTCAGCGGTTTGGCGGACCGCGCAGTCGGCGCTGCGCGGTCCGGAGCGTACCGGTTTACCCGATGATCGCGTTCAGCGTCGCGGAGGGGCGCATCACGGCGTCCGTTTTGGCCGCATCCGTATGGTAGTAGCCGCCCAGATCCGCGGGCGGGCCCTGCACGGCGGCAAGTTCCGACAGGATCGCCGCTTCACCCTCCGCGAGGGCCGATGCGATGGGGGCGAAATGGGCGGCCAGCTCGGCATCGCTGTTCTGCGCTGCCAATGCTTCGGCCCAGTAGCGGGCAAACCAGTAGTGGCTGGCGCGGTTGTCCGGCTCGCCCACCTTGCGGGAGGGGGAGCGGTCATGATCCAGGATCCCTTGCGTCGCGGCATCCACGGCCTGGCCCAGCACACGGGCCTTCTCGTTACCCTTGGCATCGGCCAGAAATTGCAGGCTTTCGCCCAAGGCGCAAAACTCGCCCAAGCTGTCCCAGCGCAGGTGGTTCTCTTGCTGCAACTGCTGAACGTGCTTGGGCGCGGAGCCGCCGGCACCTGTCTCGAACAGCCCGCCACCGTGCATCAGTTTCACGATCGACAGCATTTTGGCCGACGTCGCAAGCTCAAGGATCGGGAACAGATCGGTGAGGTAGTCACGCAGCACGTTGCCGGTGATCGCGATGGTGTTCTCGCCGCGCGTGATGATCTCGAGCGAGGCGCGGGTGGCCTTGCGCGGGGCCATGATCTGGAATTTGTCGGTCACGCCTCTGGCCTCCAGAATAGGCTTCACATAGGCGATCAGCTCGGCGTCATGGGCGCGATCGGCGTCGAGCCAGAAGATCGCACTACAGCCTTCGGCCTTCTGCCGGTCGATGGCGAGGTTGACCCAATCCTCGATCGGCGCCTTGCGCGCGGAGGCAGAGCGCCAGATGTCACCTACCTCGACGGCGTGCTCATGCAGCACCGTGCCATCCTCCAGAACCATCTTGACCGTTCCTGATTGCGCAATCTCGAATGTGGTGGGGTGCGAGCCGTATTCCTCGGCCTTTTGCGCCATCAGCCCGACGTTCTGCACCGTGCCTGCGGTGGCGGGATCGAGCTTTCCGTTCTGTTTGAAAAACTCAATCGTCTCGTCATAGACCGGGGCATAGGAGTTGTCGGGGATCACGCAATTCGCGTCATGCTCCTTGTCGTCCGGGCCCCAGCCCTTGCCGCCTGCGCGGATCAGGGCGGGCATCGAGGCGTCGATGATCACATCCGAGGAGACGTGCAGGTTGGTGATGCCCTTATCGCTGTCGACCATGTACATCGGCGGGCGGTCTGCCATGCAAGCGTCGATATCGGCCATGATCTCCTCGTGGCCGCTTACGCGGGCCAGCAGATCACCGAGGCCTGAATTCGGGTTCACCCCCAGCGTGGCGAGAGCCTCGCCATGTTTATCGAACACCGGCTTGAGAAAGGCCCGCACGGCATGGCCGAAAATGATCGGGTCGGAGACCTTCATCATTGTCGCTTTCATATGCAGCGAGAACAGCGTGCCTTCGGCTTTCGTCTTTTCGATCTCGTCTGCGAGGAAAGATTTGAGCGCCGCCGCACTCATGTAGGTTGCATCGACCACGGTGCCCGCAGGGTAGCTGAGGCCGTCCTTGAGCACCGTCTCGCCCTCGTCGCTGACAAGCACGATTTTGGCCGTGGCGTCGGCGTCCAGCGTGGCGGAGACTTCATTGGAGAAAAAATCGCCCCCCGACATGGCAGAGACGTGGGTTTTGCTGTCGCTTGACCAGTTGCCCATGCGGTGCGGGTTGCTCTGGGCAAAGCTTTTGACCGCTTTCGCCGCGCGGCGGTCGGAGTTGCCTTCGCGCAGCACGGGGTTCACGGCGGAACCTTTGATGGTGTCGTATTTTGCGCGGACCGCACGTTCAGCGTCGGTGCCGGGCGCTTCGGGATAGTCGGGCAGGGCGAAGCCCTGCGATTGCAGTTCCCTCACTGCCGCGACCAGCTGCGGCACGGAGGCGGAAATGTTGGGCAGCTTGATCACATTGGCCGACGCGGTCTTCACCAGCTCGCCCAGCTCCGCCAGATCATCGGTCTGGCGCTGATCCTCGCTCAGGTGCTCCGGAAACGTCGCAAGGATGCGACCCGCGAGACTGATGTCCTTGGTGCCCACCGAGACACCGGCGGCAGCGGCGAATTCCTGGATGATTGGCAGGAAGGAAGCGGAGGCCAGCTCGGGCGCTTCGTCAACTTTGGTGTAAATGATGTCGGACATGTAAGAGACCCTTTGCAAGTTGTTTTGCCGCCTTTTAGCGGATGACAGCGCGGCTGTCGATTGTATACCGTAGTATACGACAAAGATTCTGGCGTACGGCAGCGTTCCCTGTATCCTCACGGCCAAACCACGCGCACGGCGCATTTCATCAAAGGGACATAGCATGAGCAGTTTTGACGAAGACCTCTTTCTCAAAGGACTTGAGCAGCGTAAGGCGACCCTCGGCGCGGAATACGTCGAGAAGAACCTCGCCGCTGCCGATGAGTTCACCCGTCCTTTTCAGGAGGCGATGACGGCGTGGTGCTGGGGCTTTGGCTGGGGCGACGACGTGATCGACGCCAAGACGCGCAGCATGATGAACCTGTCGATGATCGGCGCGCTGGGCAAGATGCATGAATGGGAACTGCACCTCAAAGGGGCGCTTAACAACGGCGTGACGCAGGACGAGGTGCGCGCGATCATTCACGTCATCGGTATTTATTGCGGCGTGCCGCAGGCGTTGGAGTGTTTTCGCGTGGCGCGCCGCGTGCTGGAACTTGATCCGCTTCAGTCGTAACCTGTCATCTCAAGATAGCCGATGCCGGGGCGCGCACCACTGACGCGGACAGGTCCCTCCCAATAGGGGATGGAGAGGTCCATCCAGGCCTGTGGGTTGATCGCTTCGACCGTCGCGTCCACGTCAAACTCAGGCACGCTAATGGTCCAGCGGGTCGGCACCTCGCGGCCGCCCACCTCGGTCTCCGCGAGCGGCGTGGCGTCAAAGCTGCCGTCGGGCAGGGCGGTGGTCTGCCCGTCGGGCATGATCCACGTGCCGGAGGTAAAATAGCTGCCGTCCGCTTGGCGCAACCGAAACCCCATCAGCTTTTCGCCCGCGTCAAACGAAATCGAGAACCAGTCCCAACCCGTCTGATCGGAGGCCAGCGGCTGCGACGACCATTCCCGGTCAAGCCACGCGCGCCCCGTCACGGGAACCTCCCCACCGGGCAGGGTGAGCGTTCCCGCCAGATCAAAGAAAGGTTGCGAGTAATAGTAACTTGCCTGGCCTTGCTCGGATTTCACCGAAAATCCCCGATCGCCATGAAAGATCAGCGGCCCTTGCGCGCTCAGCGTCACATCATAGGCAAATTGCGGTCCGGCGGCGCGCAGCTGCATTTCGTCGAACGTCTCGCCGCGCATATGCCACTCGTCGATCCACGCCTCGAAAGGGACGGCAGTCACGCCCGCTTGCCCGATCCCACCGCGCGCGAACCGCTCGGCGGTGTAATGCGCGTCCGGCGTCGTGACCGCCGCATGGCCCAGCCAGATCTGCGGGCTGTCCCAGCCCTGCGTCGTCTCCGGCGCCAGCGCAGAGCGGAACAGCGTCCATTGCAGGCCGTAATCCGTGCCGTCGGGGCCTGTCATATTGGCCGTCAGATACCACCATTCGATGCGGTAGTCGGGGTGCGCGCCATGATCGGCAGGAAAGTCGAATTGCGGATCCGGGGCGGGATTGGAAAACTCTTCCGCTTCCGATCCCATCCCGGCAAATCCCTGTGCAAGGGTTGACAGCGGTGTGGCAAAGGCGAGGAGTGTCACGAGGAGCCAGAGCTTAGCGTTCATTGGCAAATACCTTCAGTAAATCGCTGGGTGGCGTGCGCGCCAACCTGCGCGCGGGCCATGCGGCGGCCAGCACCGCAGCCACCAGCGCAAACAGCCCCAGCACCGCATAATCGCGTGGAAACACATACATCGGCAGGCGCCAGCCGAACGCCTCCACATTCACCACCGCCAGCAGCACCCACGCCAGCGCCAGCCCCAGCGGCAGCGCCAGAAGCGCGGTCAGCGCCGCCAGCACCACCGCGCGCATCAGCTCCAGCTGCCCCAGCTTGCGCCGTGTCAGCCCCAGTGCCCAAGCGGGCGCGAGCTGTGGCAGCCGCATCCCCGCCAATGTCAGCAAGCTCATGAACATCGCAAACCCCGCCACGCTCAGCGTCAGCACGTTCAGCGCCGCGGTCACGGTAAACGTCCGCTCGAACACGGCCAGCGAGAAGGCCTTGATCTGCGCCTGATCGGTGATGGCTTGCGGGGCGAGGCCGAAGTCTTGCGTCAGCGCATCGCGCAGCGCCGTGGGATCATCCGTGCGCAGGCCGAAACGCGTCGCACGCACCTCCGGGTGCAGCCGTGTAAAGACGTCTTCCGCCACGATCGCCTGCCCGATCGGGTTGCCGTAGTCGCCGAACACACCGGCGATCGGCAGGGTGAGGTCTGCGGCAATACTCAGATCATCCCCGACCCAGAGCCCGGCACGCCGCGCCAATTGCTCGTTGACCAGCAGCGCGTCACCGGCGGCGACACGGTCCCACACCTGCGGCGCCTCGCCCAAAAGCCCCCAATTCTCACGGTAAGTCGCCCCGATCCGCGCTCCATAGAGGGCGGCTGGCATATCGGCCAGCGCGGCCTCCACGGACAGCAGAGGCAGCACTTCGCGCGCGCGCGACGCCGCAAACCGCTCCAGCGCCGCGCCCTGTTCGGCGCTCTCGGTACTGACATAGAGCTCGGACGCCAGCCGTTGATCCAGAAAACCGGTGAAGGTAAGCCGAAAGCTCGACACCATCGTCGAGACGCCGATATTGGCCGCCATTGCCAGCAAAAGCGCCATGAGAGCGAGGCTCAGCCCCGGCAGCTGTTGGCGCGTGTCGGCCCAGAACCACTGGGCTGTGACCCCCGTCGCGCGCGATTGCACCAGCGCGAGCACCCCGCCAAGCACACCGGGCAGCGCGAGGGCCGCCCCGATGAGTAAGCACGCCAGCACGCCGAACCCCATGATCAGCCCTTCCGCACTCAGCGCCAGAATGCCGGAAAGGGCCAAAAGCCCCAGGCTCACGCTCATCTGCACCTTGCGCAGAGTGCCGCGCGTGGTGGCCCAGGCGCGCGGCCGCGCACTGGCCAACAGCGGCATGCGCGCCACCGACATCAATGCACCGGTCGCCGCGACAGCCGTGCCGAGCAGCGAGATCGCGAGCCCCGACAGCCACCAGGAGGGCCGCAGCACAAGCGTACCCGACACCTGCGCGCCATAGAGCCCTTTGAGCGTGGCCGCCACATCGGGCAGCAGGCTTGCCGCGACGACATAGCCCAACCCCACACCAATGGTCCCGCCAATCAGCGCCAGAACTCCAAGCTCGACTGCGAGCAATGTGATCAGCCGCCCCAACGGCATCCCGAGGGCGCGTAGCGTGCGCACCATGCCACGCCGCTGCTCGAATGCGAGACCAATAGCACCGTGCACGATGAAAATCCCCACCGCAAAGCTGAGCAGGCCGAAGGCGGTGAGGTTGAGGTGAAAACTATCCGTGAGCCTGCCGACATCTGCGCCGCCCTGTGCCGTGCGGCGTACCAGATCGGGGGCCACCTGCGCCAGCGGCGCGCGGCCCAACGGCTGCTCACTGGCCATGATCAGACGGCTCAGCCGCCCTTGCGCATTCAGCAGACGCTGGGCCACGAATATGTCAGTGATCGCCGTATTCGGCGCGATCGTAGGCTCGACCACGATAGGCGCGTCGACAAGCCCCTCAAGCCGCGCGGCGGTCGCGGCATCGGCGAACACCGCGGGCGCCTCTAGAAACTCAGTCAAACCCATGCCGCCGCCGCCACCGACGGGCCCCAGACCGCCCGGTGCCGTGAGCGGATCGATCCCCACCAGCCTGATCGCACCATTCGGGCCGACCTGCCCCTCGGTCACCGGTCCCACAATCCATCCGGCGCGGCGCAGGGCGATGAACGTCTCTTGCGCAATCTCCTCTCCGGCTTTGGGCAAAAGCTGGTCATACTGCCCTTCGCCCAAGGTCGCGGCGGCGGCGTCATAGCTTGCCCGTGCCTCCGCGTTCACCGCCTGCACGCCTGTCCACAGCGCGGTCGCGAGCGCGAGACCCGCGATCAGGGTGAACAGCTGGAGCGGATTGCGCCGCCAGTAGGACCAGAGCGCGGACAGTCCAGCGCCAGTCACGCCAACATTCCCTGGCGCAGGTGCAGCGTGCGGTTCATCTGCGAGGCCAGACGGGGAGAATGGGTCACCATCACCAGTGCGGCACCCGTCCGCGTGACAAGCGACAGCATCTGGGCCAAGACCTCCGCTGCGGTCGCCTCGTCCAGATTGCCCGTCGGCTCATCCGCGAGGATCAGCTTGGGCAAGGCGGCGAGGGCGCGGGCGATGGCCACCCGCTGTTGCTGCCCGCCAGACAGGTTTTCGGGATATTTGTGGAGCTGGTCGGCGAGACCCAAGGCATCGGCCAACTCCTTCGTCTTCGCGGCGTCGTGCACCCCGGCCAGCCGCGCCTGAAACGCGATGTTGGCCGCCACGTCGAGCGATGGGATCAGGTTGAACTGCTGAAAGACGATACCGATGTCGCGGCAGCGCACGGCGGCGCGGGCACTGTCGCCCATGGCTGCGATGTCCTGCCCGTCGAGCTTGATGAGGCCTGCGTCCGCTGTGTCGAGACCGCCGATTAGATGCAACAGCGTGCTTTTGCCCGATCCGCTCTCCCCGGTGAGTGCTACCGTATCGCCCGCGCCTACGGTCATGTCGATGTCGCGCAGGACGGGGACGGGACCCTCCGCGCCTTGAAACGACTTTTTAACGCCTTTCACGTCCAGCAGCATGAAACCTCTCCGATACTAATTACCGATCTATCGCAGTTGCGGCTAAAGGCCAGCGGCATTCGCCCATGCGCGGTCCATATGTCGCGAAATGCTGGTCAGGGGCGCTTCAGCCGCTAGATACGGTATACGGCAGAGGATTAAATGTATGGGCAGGATAGGCATGACGGTGGCACTTGCGCTCATGACGATGGCAGCTTGGGCGGGAGAAAACCATATGGAGTTGCAACCAGAGTGGGAATACGTCGCCGACACCGTGATGGGCGGAGTCTCCACCGGACAGATCGACCACGAGGAAGTGGCGGGTCGCACAGCGGTGCGGCTCACCGGCGACGTCTCGCTCGAGAATAAGGGCGGCTTTATCCAGATGGCATTCGACCTCGCGCAAGGTGAGGTGATGGACGCCTCGGGCTGGTCCGGCATCGAGGTCGATGTGATCGGCGCCGGTGAAGGCTATGAGCTGCGCTTGCGCACGGATGAGCTGGCGCGGCCCTGGCACTCCTACCGCACGACCCTTGAGGTGAGCGACGGCTGGCGGCGCCTGCGCCTGCCATGGGACGCTTTTGAACAGCGCAAGACCGATGTGCCCTTCGATCCCGCGCGCTTGCGCCGGGTCGGCATCCTGGCAATCGGCGCGCAGATGCAGGCGGATATCGCCGTCTCCGGTATCCGGCTATATCGTTGAACATCATGGCGAAACAAGACGATCTTGACCCGGCGCACGTAAGCGCGATCATTGAAATGGCCCTGAGCGATCATGTCCCTTTCGCTAGCATTGAGGCGGAGTACGGCTTGTCGGAAAAACAGGTGCAGACGCTCATGCGCGCGGAACTCAAGCCCGGCAGCTACCGCGCGTGGCGCAAACGCGTGCGCACCTTCGGCACCCGTCGGGAGACCTATAAATGAGCGCGCGGGACAACAAGGGCTTGGCGGTGCCGTCGAGCCGCATCGCGCGGTTGTCACGTCTGAGCTCCATGACAGCGGGGGTGGCGGGCAATATGGCGCTGGGCGGTATGGCGCAGCTTGGGCGCGGGCAGCGGCCTGCCTGGCGTGATCTGCTGCTGACGCCCGCCAATGTGACCCGCGTCGCCGATCAGCTGGCCCAAATGCGCGGTGCGGCTATGAAGATCGGGCAACTCGTCTCGATGGATACCGGTGATGTGCTTCCGGCGGAGTTGTCGCAGATCATGGCGCGCCTGCGCGATGACGCGCATTTCATGCCCCCTGCACAGCTCAAGAAAGTGTTGAACGCCCAGTGGCATCCGGGCTGGCTGCGCGATTTCGCGCGGTTTGACGTGCGCCCGATCGCGGCGGCCTCAATCGGTCAGGTGCATCGGGCGCAATTGCACGATGGCCGGGATATGGCGATCAAGGTGCAATACCCCGGCGTTGCGCGCAGCATCGACAGCGACGTGGCCAACGTGGGTAGCCTTATCCGCATGTCGGGCCTGCTGCCCAAGGGCTTCGCACTCGATCCATATCTTGGCGAGGCTGCGGCGCAATTGCACGAGGAGACGGACTATCTGCGAGAGGGGGCCTGCCTCAACCGCTTTCGCGATCTGCTTGCGGGCGCGGAGGGATTTGTGCTGCCGCGGGTTTATGATGACTGGAGCACGGATAGCGTTCTGGCGATGGAATATCTGGCAGGTCGCCCGGTGGAAGAGGCAGCACAGCAAAGCGCGGACGAGCGCAATCGCATCATGCAGCGTCTGGTCGAACTGACGCTCAAGGAACTGTTTGAATTCAAATTGATGCAGAGCGACCCTAACTTCGCAAATTACCGCTACGATCCCGAGACGGGTAGCATCATTTTGCTTGATTTCGGTGCGACACGAGAAATAAGTGAAGATATTTCAATGCTCTATCGTGCGATGTTCTCTGCTGGACTGCTTGGGCAGCAGGAAAGACTTGAAGAATTGACCGTAAGTCTTGGATTTATTGACGAAACCATCAAGCCCGAGCATCGCGCGCGCGTGCTGCGCCTCATCGGGATGGCATTCGACGGATTGCGCGTGCCGGTGTTTGATTTCAACGAGACCACGCTCACCCGTCAGATGCAGCGGCAGGGCGAGGCGCTCGCGCGGGACGGCTTCGTCCCGCCAGTGGTGCCGATGGATGTGCTGTATCTCCAGCGCAAATTTGGCGGCATGTTCCTGCTCGGCTCGAAACTCGGCGCGAAACTGCCGGTTGCCGACATGCTCGCCCCCTATCTGGACGCCTAGCAAGGCCGCGATGGCGGTCAGCTTTTCTTTGTGTCGTCGACCACATTCATGCCCGCCAGCCCCGAATTGCCAAGCTCAACCCCGGCAAACGGGCCACCGTGGCACATATGATTGGGGTCTTGCGGATCCATCGGGGGCTCGTTGGCCAAGACCTCGGCGGCAAATTGCTCGGCGTTGTCCCGGGGCCGGTAGCCGAGGAAGCGTGCCTTGGCGTTGTCCACCGGCGCCCGGTCATTATCGCTCACCCCGTAGATCACAGCAAAGCCGGTCACGGGCGTCTCGATGCAGCGGGTTACCAGCTGGATCAGGTCATCATAGCTCAGCCACGATCCCAGCGCGCGGGCGTTATTGACCTGCGCGCACGACAGGATGCGCATGTGCACGCTCTCAAGGCCGCGTTTTTCCCAATACATCCGGCCCAGATCCTCGGTGAAACATTTGGCGAGGCCGTAGAATGTATCGGGGCGGTGGGCCACTTCCGTGTCGATGAACTCATTCTTTGGATACATCCCGACCGCGTGGATCGATGAGCCGTAGACCACACGCCGCACACCATGCTTCGATGCCGCCTCCCACACGTTGTAGGAGCCGATGAAATTGGGCCCGAGCAATTGCTCGAACGGTCCTTCATCCACGAAGGCGCCCATGTGCACGACCATCTCGGCGCCCTCGATCACGGCGCTCATGGCGTCAAAATCGGCCAGATCTGCCTGAACATAGTGCTCGCCGTCATAGAGCGCGCCGGGTTGCTCCTTGATATCCGTCGAGACCAGTGTGTCACACAGCGCGCACAGCGGCTCGCGCAGGTAGGAGCCGAGGCGCCCCGCAGCGCCCGTCAGGACGATCTTGGTGAGTTTCTTGGACATGTCTTTGGCCTTTCAGTCAGGGTCGGCAGTTACAGCTTGATATCGTAGGTGATCCAGGGCGTGCGCGTGGCCATGCGGTCATAGACCGCGCGTGCGCGGTAGTTGTCGTCGGCGGTGATCCAGCGGATCAAGGCCCAGCCCCGCGCGCGTCCCTCCGCCGCGACCGCATCGATCAGCGCTTGGGCCGCACCGGTGCCACGGGCGTCGGGATCGACGAACAGATCGTCGAGAAACCCTCTGGCCTGCGCGGTCAGCGGAGAGTGGAAGGGGCGGTAGTGGGTCAACCCGACAAGGGTGCCATCTGCCTGCGCTGCCACGAAACCGTCAACGGGATGATCCGTATCATGGACCCATTGCCAGACTGTATCGCGCATCGCGGCTGTTTGTGCCACGCCGTAAAACGCGGCATAGCCCTGATAGAGCGTGTCCCATGCTGCGCGGTCTTCGGGGATAATTGGGCGTATGGTGATGGACATCGTCGCGTCCTTTCTCAAATGATAGCAGTTTCCACAAAGCGCTCGCCCCGCGCCACGCGGTTCACGTCGAGCGCGCTCAGATCGAGGCTACGGTAGCCGCCGTAGGCGATCAGTTCGGCGATGCCGCGCCCGATCGCGGGTGATTGTTGAAGCCCGTGACCGGAAAAGCCGTTCACGAAGATGAAGTTGGGACATTCCTGCGCGCGCCCCAGCAGGGCGTTTTGGTCGAATGGGTTATAGTCGTAATGGCCGACCCACTGATTGATGACCTTAATCGCTTCGAACTGTGGAATACGCGTAGCGATGGCGGGCCAGACCTTGCTTTCCCACAGGCCATGATCGAACGCGAAATCATCCGGGTCCACGTCCGGGTCGGTATCCGCCGGTGGGCTCCCGGCCATGTAGTATTTCCCCTCACTGCGCATATGCACACCGGATGGGTCGATGGTGAGCGGCAGATCGCGGTCCAGCGGCTGTGCTGCGTCAAAGACGAACGTGTAGCGCTTGCGCGGCACCACGGGCAGGTGCAGTCCGGCCATCCGGGCAACACCCGCGGCGTTGCAGCCCGCAGTATTGACGAGCGTGCCGCACCCGATGCTCGTGCCGTCGCGCAGGGTCACGCCGTGCACTGCGGTGCCGGTGCGGTCGATGGCCGCCACCTCCGCGTGCACATACTCAACCGCACCGGCACGTGCGCCACGCCTGAACCAGTCGAACATGGTGCCGCCGTCGAAATACCCCTCATTCTCGAGGTTGTGATTTCCCGCCAGAATATCGTCGAGGTGGTAGAACGGGTAAGCGGCGGCGATCTGGTCGCGGCTCAGGTGGCGCGTGGCCGCGCCCAAGCGTTCCTGCACCGCCTGCGCCTGTTTCAGCGCACTGGCAAAGGGGGGCGTGTCGGCGAGATACATATAGCCGAAGCTGTGCAGCCGCAGCGCGGGCGCCCGCAGCTCCTCACCCATATAACTGGCAAAATTATGAATGAATTCAGCGCCGAACTGGCTGATCTCAATGTTGGTCTCACTGCTGAATTGCTGGCGAATGCAGCTGTTGGTATGCGAGGTGGCCGCTTTCGCGTAGGTCGGGTCACGCTCAACCACTAAAACCCGCCCGTCAAATCCGGACATTTGCGTCAACCACCACGCCACGGCGGAGCCGTAGATCGCGCCCCCCACGATTACCACGTCATAATTGGCATATGTTGGAGCGGGCATGCTTATGGCTTTCTCACGTGTTGGCGCGCCCACGATAATCACGGGCGCACCGTTTTGCCCAGAGGGATTCTGTCCGCGCGCCATGTGCGACCGGTCAGTCGGGCAGCGCGGCGATCTGAACCTGTGTCCGACGCCAGGCAGGGCCGCGATTGACAGAGGTGCAAGTGCTTGGGTGATCGTTATGGAAAAAGACATAGTGATCTGAAACTTCTGGACTTTCATCCCAAGCGCCTGACGGTATGCGGCGACCCGGTGAGGCTGCTTTGACACCTCTGTGACGACCGCCACGCCGAGGCGTGTCTTTTTGCTAGACCGATCTCGATCGCTGCGGCATGAATACGTATGAAACCGCCCTTGATCGACAACCTGCAATACGCGAATTTCTCGCCACGCATCTTTGAGCAGATGCGCTGCGGCGGCGTGGACGCGGTGCATGTCACCATCGCCTACCATGAGAGTTTTCGGGAAATGGTGCTTAATCTCGAGCGGTGGAACGGTTGGTTCGAGGCGCATTCCGATCTGATCTTAAAGGGAACGAGCGCCGCCTGCGTGCGCCGGGCGCAACAGACCGGGCGCACGGCGATTTTCTTTGGCTTCCAAAACCCCAGCCCCATCGAGGACGACATCGGTTTGGTGGAAATCTGTCACCAGCTTGGCATCCGGTTCATGCAATTGACGTATAACAACCAATCACTCTTGGCGACGGGGTGTTACGAGGACTATGACGCCGGGCTCACGCGCATGGGCCGACAGGTCGTGGCGGAGATGAACCGCGTCGGCATGGTTGTCGACATGTCCCATTCGGGCGCGCGTTCGACGCTGGATGCGATCGCGCAGTCGACCCGTCCCATCGCCATCACGCACGCCAATCCTGCCTGGTGGCACGAGGCCTTGCGTAATAAATCCGACGAGGTGCTGAGCGCATTGACCCAGAGCGGTGGGATACTTGGCTTTTCCGTTTACCCTCATCACCTTGCGGGGGGATCCTCATGTACGGTCGAGAGCTTTTGCCTGATGGTGGAGGAGGCCGCGCGTCGCTACGGCGCGCACAGCCTCGGCATCGGCACGGACCTGTGTCAGGATCAGCCCGATTGCATCGTGGAATGGATGCGCGTGGGCCGCTGGTCCAAGGTGATGGACTATGGCGAGGGCTCGGCGACCAATGCAGGCTTCCCGCCGATGCCACCGTGGTTCAATGATAACCGCGATTTCGGCAACATACGCGCAGGGCTCGAAGCGACCGACCTGAGCGCGGAAGACATAGACGGGATCATGGGCGGCAACTGGCTGCGGTTCTACGAGAGCGGATTTGGAGGGGCGGCATGAAGGATATCTTTGAAACACCGGCACAGATGCCCCTGCGCAGCCCCGGAACAGTGATGCGCCTGTCGCGCATGGGGTCGATGTTTCCGACGCGATTGTCGTTCCTGCGCAGCCTCATGCGCCGCCTCGCCGCCGAACGCACGCAGGTGCGCCGCGACATTTGGGAGATATGCGAACAAGGCTTCGGCCACGCGGTGTTCAGCCTCACGTTGGGCGGACATGACTATGCGCTGGTGGCCGTGTCCACCGATCTGCCGCCTGAGTTGCGCACGGACCGGGTGATCGCCACGGCATGGGATGGGGCCTTCGTTTTGTTCGACGGCATCCCCGATGCGGCGGATATTGCGCGGATCAAGGCCAACGCGCCTTTGCAGGAAGCGGGGCGTTTCGGCCCCCGCGATCTGATCCTGAGCCGCGCGAATAAGTCCGTGCGCCTGTTCGCCCATGTGACGGATGCCCTGCGCGCAGGGCAGCAGCCGGATGTACAGATGATCCGCGACGTGGGCTACCTCATGCGGACGACGGCGGTGTACGGCAACGGCAAGTTCGGCATCGCCGACCGCGCCGCTTACCACGAGCGGCCGGGCCTGGAGGGGCCGTTCGCCGCCGAAATGCTGACCGTCTGGTTGATCCGCCACTTTACCCACGCGCTGGTTGAGCATGTGGGCCGCGGCACGCTCGCGCCCGCGCTCAAGCGTCATCTGGGCATCGGGAATTCTACCGGGCTGGGTATGGCGCCGTTTTTGGTGAACCATCCTGTGCTGCTCAACAATTGGATGCTGGCGCGGGAGACGGCGCTGGCGCGGGTGCGCGCCGTGGAGGCACCGACACCGGAACACAGGGCGCGCCTTTGTGCGTTGGGAGCGCGTGCCGCAAAGCATCTGGCGCAATGGAGCGTGCCAGATCCGGCGCATCTTGGGCGGATTGAGACGCTGCGCGCTGACTGGGAGATCGCGGTGCGCGCGCTCGATCCTGAAAAGCTTGCCGTACCGCGACCGCTCGACCGCGTCATGAGCGACGTGGAGCAGATGAGCGAGGACGTCCAGGAGCTGATGGCGGCGTTGGTGATGGAGCCGTTCGGCGATCTCATCGACGGTTTGGCGGAGTGTATGGCCGATCCATACGGTGCATTCGCGCCGCCGCTGCGTGACACGGATGCCCTGCGCGCGCAGACCGAGCGGGCCTTTGAGTGGGCGCTCACACCCGATTACGCCGAGGCAGCGGCCTGTGGCCAATTCTGGTACGTGTCGGAGGCAAAGATGGAGCCGCGTCTGGGTATGCGCTTTACCGAAGAAGGGGCGGAGCGGGAGACGCCGCTGGACATCGCCCGGCGGGTCCAGGCGGCATACCGCGATCTGCCCGCGCAGGCGGTGCCGGTCTCCGCGTTTCTCGCGCGCCACCCGGAGCATGCGCTGGCGGTGGAACGGGTGACGCTGTCGGCGTGCTATCCCTACGCCGAGATCCGCGACAACCTGATCGCGCAGACCTGTCTGCCGATTGATATGCTGCGCTGCAAGCTGTCGTTTTTCGGCGCGGCCAAGTTCGATCCCAAATCTGATCGGTGGACGCGCATCACCTTGTGTCAGGGCGCGCCGCTGGCCGATGAGTTGGGGGAGGGAGCGGATGATTGGTGGCTGCCCGTCTTTGCCGCATGAGCCGCTCGGCCAATGAGGTGATGGTGCTGGCGACCAAAGCGGCACGGGGGGCGGGGGCGCCCCCGGCGCAGGCCAGCCAGTTCGGCGCGGTCGCGGCGCGACATTTGATCGAAGGGCGTGAGACCGCAGAGCTTCAGGCCGCCTTGGACGCATTGCCGCGCGGGCCGATCCTGTCGCTGCCGCTTATCTTCACGAGCATCGCGGAGCAAGCGACCAGGGGCAGTGCGATGCGGCCAGTGCCGAAGGGACCGGCCGCGCTCGTGCTCAGCTATATCGAGACGCTGCCGTGGCAGACCGGCACTACGCACGATGGGATGCTTCACATCGATCTGTACAAGCCGGCCGCGCGCTGCTCTGTGATGCGCATTGATCTGCCAGATGAAGTCTATGAGGCCTGGAGGGTGCTCGCGGCCCGGCTCCTCGTGCCGGAAAGCGATGCATCGCGAACATCGGGCGCAGGCGCGGGACTGAGCGATAATGACTAGCCGAAAGGCTCCGTCTCGTAACTGACACCGGCGAGATACAGACCGTGGGGCGGGCTCACGGGACCGCAGGCCGCGCGGTCGCGTGCCTTCAGAGCTGTTTTGACATCGATCGGCTTGAGCGATCCAGTACCCACCCGCTCCAGCGTCCCGATGAAGCTGCGGACCTGATTGTGCAGAAACGACCGCGCGCGCACGTCGAAATGCACCTCCGCGCCGTAGGGCGTCTCATGCCGGGTGATCTCCAGCCGGTCGAGCGATTTCACCGGGCTCAGCGATTGGCAGATGGTCGAGCGGAAAGTGGTGAAGTCATGCTGGCCCAGCAGATGGTTCGCGCCCTCCTGCATGGCGTCCACATCTAGCTGCTGCTTGACCTGCCAGACATAGCCGCGCGTGTGGGTCGCGGGGGGGCGGCGCATCAGGATGCGGAACAGATACCGCCGCTCGAGCGCGGAAAAACGGGCGTGAAACGTGCCCGGAACCTGCGCACAGGCCACAATCGCGACCGGGTTCGGTTTGAGGTGGTAATTGATCGCCTCGGACAGTCGGAAAGGCGCCCAATCGCGCGCCATATCGCAATGCGCCACCTGAGCGAGCGCGTGCACGCCGCGGTCCGTGCGCCCGGCGGCGGCGATCTTGTGCGGGCCGGGCGCCACCTTGGCCAGCGCATCTTCGATGGCGCCTGCGACAGACGGAAAATCATTTTGCCGCTGCCAGCCGTGGAACGGCGCACCGTCGTATTCAATCTGAAGGGCATATCGGGGCATAAAGGGGCTTTATTGCGGGGGCTGCCCTGTGGCAATCCCTGCGAAACGGCCCTATGTAGAGGGTAACAAAGAAGGCAATCGCGCGCGTGGTACTCTCTCAAATCGCTGACGGCATCTGGCGGCAGGTAGAAGCCGTACAGCACACGGTCTCGGAGACGTTCTTCGAGCCAGTGGTCCGGCTGGGCGTCACGGGGCTGGCGCGCTCGGGCAAGACGGTATTCATCACCTCACTGGTCGCCAATCTCATGGACCGTGGCCGCATGCCCGGTCTCGTCGCGGCAGGCGAAGGGCGGATCGAGGCGGCGTTTTTGCAGCCGCAGCCCGACGATACCGTCCCACGTTTCGAATATGAGGCGCATCTGGCAGCACTGACCGCCAAAGCGCCCAGCTGGCCCGACAGCACGCGCGCGGTCTCGGAGCTTCGTCTGAGCCTTCGGGTGCGGCCCAAGGGGCTCTTGTCGGGTCTACAAGGCCCGCGCACGATCCATCTCGATATCGTGGATTATCCCGGTGAATGGCTGCTCGATCTGGGGCTGTTGGACGTAAGCTATGATACATGGTCCGCGCAGACGCTCGCGCGCATCGCCGCGCGCAAGCAGGCGCAGCCCTATCTGGCGCTGGTTGAGCGGACCGATCCGCAAGCCGCGCTGGAAGAGCCGGTGGCAAAGGAGCTGGCCCAGTCCTATGCAGCGTACCTGACGCAAGCGCGCAGCCATGGGTTTTCGGATTGCACGCCGGGGCGCTTCCTTCTGCCCGGTGATCTGGCGGGCTCGCCGGTCCTGACTTTCGCGCCGCTACCGGCAGCGGAAGGCGATGGCCGCAAATCCCTGCGCCGTGAGATGGCGCGGCGGTTCGAGGTTTATAAGCGCGAAGTCGTCAAACCGTTTTTCCGTGATCATTTCGCGCGTATCGACCGTCAGGTCGTGCTCGTGGATGCGCTGGGCGCGATCAACGCAGGCCCGCCCGCCGTCGAGGATCTGCGCGCGGCGATGAGCGAGACGCTGGGCGCGTTTCGTCCGGGACGCAACAGCTTTCTGACCGGATTGCTGGGCGGCAAGCGGGTGGAGAAAATCCTCTTTGCCGCGACAAAGGCGGATCATTTGCACCACAGCCAGCATGCCAAGCTAACCGCGATCATGGAGGCGCTGACGCGCGAGGCGCGCGAGCGCGCGCGCTTTGCCGGGGCGCAGACGCAGGCGCTGGCCATCGCGTCGCTGCGCGCCACGACGGAGGACCGGATGATGCACGAGGGCGCGGAGTTGGACGTGGTGCGCGGCACGCTGCTCGACACGGGCAAGCAGGCGGCGTTCTATCCCGGCGCGCTGCCCGACGACCCCGCGCATTTGCTCAGCCCCGCGCGCGCGGGTGCCGACGCATGGCTGGATGCGGACTACCAGATCATGCGCTTCGCGCCCGCCCCGCTCACGTTGCGTGCGGGCGACGGCCCGCCGCACATCCGCCTCGACCGCGCGGCAGAATTTCTTATCGGAGACCGGCTATGACCGCTGTTTTGATCCGCCCCGCACATGCGCTCGATGCGGGCAAGCTTGCCGATATCCTTGCGGTGGGGAACGCGCAATTCGATTGGCTGCCACCGCTGTTCACTTCTGCCGAGGAAATCAACATCATCGGCGATATGATTGATGCAGGCTGGGTGCGCGCGGCCTATCTCGATGGGATGATTGTGGGATTCATCGCGCGCAAGGGCACGGAAATTCACGCGCTGTGCCTCGCGCCGCATTTGCAGGGGCAGGGCATCGGTCGCACCATGATGCGCGACGCGCAGCGCAACGCTAAAAAGCTCGGGTTGTGGAGCTATCAGGCCAATACCCACGCCAGCCAATTCTACGAAAAGGCCGGATTCATCGAGGTCACGCGTACCGATGGCTCCGGCAATGAAGCAAGGCTGCCCGACATCCGCTATGAGTGGTACAGGGAGGCCGAATGATGGCCAAAGGCCCGGTTCTGTTCGATCTTGAGAAGGAGGAGGTGCGCCCCTCCGTGGCTGACGCGCCCCCCGTGCTCGACCTACCCGCCCAAGGCGCGCCACAGGGTCAGGCGATGCAGATTGCCGCACGGCTGGCCGCGCGCAAACCGTCGCGGCTGATGCGGCTTTTTTGGGCGCTGGCCGGGGTGCTTGTGGGCGCGCTGGTCTCGCTGGCGGCGTGGACCTTCGTGACGGATCTGATGGCGCGCTATCCGCTGGTGGGGACCGCGATGTCGGTGCTCATGGGCGCGTTCGTGATTGTACTGGCGCTTGTGGCGCTGCGGGAGTTGGCGGCGTTTGGGCGCCTGTCGCGGTTGGACGGGCTTCGCCACGGCGCGGCACAGGCGCTGGCCCAAGAGGATTTGGCGGAGGCGCGCATCGTTACGGACCAGCTCGTCGCCCTCTACAAGGGGCGTGAAGATACCCGCTGGGGGCGGGAGCGGTTGGCGGAGCTGCGCGGTGATCAGCTTGACGCCGCAGGGCTGTTGGGCATCGCTGAGCGGGAGGTCCTCGCCCCTCTCGATCTGGCCGCCCAACGTGAGGTTGAGGCCGCCGCGCGGCAGGTGGCGACCGTGACGGCGCTGGTGCCGCTGGCCCTTGCGGATGTGGCAGCCGCCCTGACGTCCAACCTGCGTATGATCCGGCGCATCGCCGAAATATACGGCGGGCGCTCAGGCTTTTTCGGCAGTGTGCGTCTGACCCGCGCGGTGCTGTCGCATCTGGTGGCGACCGGTGCCGTGGCCGTGGGCGATGACATGCTGGAGCCTATTCTGGGCGGCTCGATTCTGGCAAAGCTCAGCCGGCGCTTTGGCGAGGGGCTGGTGAACGGTGCGCTCACCGCGCGGGTGGGCGTGGCCGCGATGGAGGTCTGCCGCCCGCTGCCCTTTACCGCCGCGCGCCAGCCCAAAGTGCGCAGCATCATCACTGCCAGCCTCGGCGGCTTGTTCGGCAAAGGCCGCAAGAGCGACTGAGAATTTCCTTACCGTGCGGCGCAGGCCTGGGAACTTAACAGGCTGCTGAATTAGTCGACGCGCGGAACGATGTTCTAATGAAGAAGTAAATGCGCCCTTCGGTCGTCAACGAGGGTCCGAGACTTTCAGCCCTCATGCAGTCGTCTTCCGCTTCATACCCCCAGCAATCTGGGCAGTCGGGCCAGGTTG
>Ga0307978_1000393_pt1 | contig 36582 bp, 40 predicted proteins | sample OrgLakmetage1056_FD_203151 | JGI IMG/M metagenome (GOLD analysis project Ga0307978, IMG submission 203151) | Saline water microbial communities from Organic Lake, Antarctica - #1056 | ecosystem: Environmental > Aquatic > Non-marine Saline and Alkaline > Saline | place: Antarctica: Organic Lake...
TTGTCATCCTGAACGCGCTGGCCGGAAAGACACTGCCAATCTATGGCGATGGCAGTAATGTCCGCGACTGGCTCTATGTCGAGGACCACGCTGATGCGCTGCTCTTAGTGGCGCAAAAAGGCCAGATCGGGCGCAGCTACAACATTGGCGGCGAAAACGAGCGCACGAATCTCGATCTGGTTCGCATGATTTGCCAGGTTCTGGACCAGCTGCAGCCACGTGTCACCGGCAGCTATGCCGACCTGATCACCTTTGTCACCGACCGGCCCGGCCATGACGCGCGCTATGCGATCGATCCCAGCCGCATCCGTGAGGAATTAGGCTGGCGCCCCTCGGTTACCGTGGAAGAGGGGCTGGAACTTACTGTGCGTTGGTATCTGGAAAACGAGGATTGGTGGCGTCCGCTATTGGCCCGTCAGGGCGTGGGTCAGCGGCTGGGTGCGGACCAGAAAGCCACACAGTGACAAGCATTCTGGTCTTTGGCCGCACGGGCCAAGTGGCAACCGAGCTTCGAACCTTGGCCGATGTCGTAGCGTTGGGACGCGCTGAAGTGGATCTGTCGGAGCCAGCCGCTTGCGCTGCCGCAATCCACGGCCATCGGCCCCATGCCGTGATTAATGCAGCCGCCTACACTGCCGTTGACCGTGCCGAAGAGGAAGAAGCGCTGGCCACCGTGATCAATGGCGATGCGCCCGCCGCCATGGCTGGGGCCTGCGCGGCGCTGAATATTCCGCTGGTGCATATCTCCACCGATTATGTCTTCGCGGGCATCGGCACGCGTGCTTGGGCGCCAGATGATAAAACTTCACCAAAAAACGCTTATGGCCGCTCTAAACTGGCGGGTGAACAAGGAATCCGAGCAGCGGGTGGTACGCATGCGATCCTGCGCACATCCTGGGTGTTTTCTGCGCATGGCGGTAATTTCGTCAAAACCATGCTGCGCCTCTCTGACAGCCGCGACGAGCTTAGCGTTGTTGACGACCAGATCGGTGGCCCAACCCCCGCCCGCGCGATTGCTGCAGCGTGCTTATCAATTGCGCAGCAGCTATGTGATGACCTGAACAAGACTGGCATTTATCATTTCAGCGGCGAGCCAGACGTCAGCTGGTGCGCGTTCGCCCGAGAGATCTTTACACAAGCCGGACGAGGCACACGCGTTTCCCCGATCGGCACGCGGCTTTACCCCACGCCCGCTGCGCGGCCGCTGAATTCGCGGCTAGACTGCCAGACCACAGAACAGGTATTCGGCATACCCCGCCCTGATTGGCGTGCGGGCCTCACTGAGACCGTGACAGAATTAGGGATCACCACATGACACAACGCAAGGGCATTATTCTGGCAGGCGGCTCTGGCACGCGGCTTTACCCCATCACCATGGGCGTCTCGAAGCAGCTGTTGCCAATCTATGACAAGCCGATGGTCTATTACCCGCTGACGGTGCTGATGCTGGCCGGCATCCGCGAGATCATGATCATCACCACCCCGCATGACCAAGACCAATTCCAGCGCACGCTGGGCGATGGTAGCCAGTGGGGTGTCGCACTGAGCTACATGATCCAGCCCAGTCCTGACGGGCTGGCGCAGGCCTTCATCTTGGGTGAAGCGTTCCTTGATGGCGCGCCCTCGGCGATGGTGCTCGGCGACAATATTTTCTTTGGTCACGGTTTGCCTGACCTGTTGCGGGAAGCCGAAGAGGCGCAGGCGGGTGCTACCGTGTTTGGCTACCGCGTCGCAGACCCAGAGCGCTACGGCGTGGTGGATTTTGACGCCGATGGCACCGTGCGGGCGATAGTCGAAAAACCGCCATTGCCGCCTTCGAACTATGCCGTAACGGGGCTTTACTTCATGGATGGCACCGCTCCCGAACGCGCTAAGGCTGTACGCCCTTCGGCCCGCGGTGAGCTGGAGATCACCAGCCTATTGGAAAGCTATCTTCACGACGGCGCGCTCAGCGTGCAGAAAATGGGCCGTGGCTTTGCTTGGCTGGACACCGGCACCCATGCCAGCTTGCTTGACGCGGGCAATTTTGTGCGCACCTTGACCGAACGCCAAGGCCAACAAGTCGGCTCGCCTGACGAGGTGGCCTTTGAGATGGGCTGGATTGATGCCGCCCAGCTTCAGGCGCGCGCGGATCAGTTCGGTAAGAACGGTTACGGCGAATATCTCAGTGGCCTACGGCGCTAGACGGCGCGCAAGTATGTGCTCAGTGAGAACAAAATATGAACAATTATTGACACGCCCGCACTTGATCCCGTAACACTGCATAATCCGCGAGCCAGTCAGAGATGACCGAGCCGTCCTGCAACGTCGACACTTCATCGGCCACGCGCGCCTGCTCAGCCTGACTGTACTCCACAATTGGCGGACATGGACCTGACGCAGTCTCAAAACCCACCCCCGCGCAGCCGGTCAACAAGATTATCACGACTGCGAGGGCGGCGGGCGGCCGCGTCCAGCATCTGGCGGTGGATGGCATCGTTACGCCCCTGTGCGTCAAGCCGCTCGACGGCGCGGCCAGCGCGCTCGGCCGTGCGGCGAAGGTTGAAAATGAACAGCGTGATAGTGAGTGCTGCGAGGGCGAATTCCGCCACTCGCCGTCCCAAAGGCCGGGTGATGGCTCCGGCCAGAAACGTACCCCACATCAGCGCAGCCCTCGCTTCCAATCATCCAGCCGCGCCCAGACCGCCACGGCGATCCCGCCCAGCGCCAGCGCAATGAATACCCACCTGAGCGTATCAAGATGCGGTACCAGCGGCAGAATTGCGCCCTGAGCTTCCGCCAACACGTCCTGCGCAACCTCGACACCGGCGGCACCGAGGGTGGCAACCCCGGCTGCGCCAGTCCCACGCAATGTCCGGCTGTCGGCCAGCACCTCGCGCGCAGGGGGCGTCTCGGCTGCAAACGGCACTGCCTGGACTGGGAACCGTTCCCCCCAACTGCGTGCAGGCCCAAGATCTATATGGATGAACCTAGAGCGCGGATAAAACCCGAACCCGAGAAACCCCACCTCCCGCGCCGCCGCCTCAAACGTCACTGGGTCATGATTGCTCATCGCAATATCAAACGCCACACCGGCCATGTGCTTGGATCGCGTCGCGCCGCCAACAGCGCGGTTATGCTCAGGGCTGCGATAGGCGGAACGGACGATCAGCGGCTTGCCCAGCCGATCGCGCAGCGCTTGCAGCTTGTCGAGCGCCGGCTCGTTGATCAGCAGCTTGCCGGTGCCGCGACACGCGATCTCCGCTGGCGAGAAGTTCCCCCACCGCCAGACACTGTCGGGTACGTCACGGAAGTGGGCATAGGTATTGTTGGTCATGATGGATCTCCAGAAATGCAAAACCCGCCTCTGAGGCGGGTCGGGTGATAGGTTCAGGGGTGGTTTGTCTGTCGGTCAGTCCGTACGCCCGCGCTGAAAGGCTTCGAACATCACGTCACGCATGGCGCGGATATCGGTCTCGATGCGGTCCAGCCGCTGGGCATCAGCCTGACGGTCCTCGGCCCGCTGTGCTTCGATGCGGGTACGATCGGCGATGAGTTCGCGGTCCAGCCGCTGCAAGAGGGCTTCATTGGTAAAAGCGCGGCGCGTGATGGCGGCAATCAGGGCAAGAAAGCCTCCGATCAGTGCGGTGATGGCTGCCGTCAGACCATGATCGCGGAAAGCCTGCCCGACCTCTGCCAAGCGGCCGGGAGTGTCATCGCTCATGACGGTCCTCCCAATGTCAGATAATGAATGGCGATGCGCACAGAACCGCCGGTGAAACTGCCACCGCGGGCCGTGAGCACAATGGGCGTGTCAGCATAAAACGCCTGCGGGCCGATCACGCCGATATTGGTGCTTCCTGCGACCACACCGAGCGCGCCACCAAATTTGCTGGCCTCACCTGCAATCCCGCAATCATAGGAGGTCGCACCGGTGATGGTGGTCACGGTGCGCGTCGAGACCCCGAGCACGATGGCGCGGTCCGGGATTGCGATGGCGGATGTCACCGTGGCCCCGGTGAGACCGGTGAGGCTTTGTTCCAGCACCGCTATTCCGGTGGTACTGCCTAGTGTGCCCTTGGCGACATCCACGCTGGCGGCGTGTGACAGCAGCCCCATTGCGACATCCAACGGCGTCCAGATTGCGCCAATTCTAACCACCACCGTGGCCTCATCCTGCACCCAGACCATCCAGCCTGGGCGGGCTGGCAGGCGCAGCCATGCGCCATCGGACCAGAGCGCCACATCCCCGGCCCAGCCTGCCCAGGCACCACTCGCGCCGCTGGCCACGATATAGCGCGCGCCCTCGACCGGTGAGGCAGGCGGTGCTATGCGATTGCGGTCCAGCACCGACAGCTGGATAAGCCCGTCAAGCAGCCGCAGGGCCTCGTTATGGGTGACATGCTTTTGGGCCTGCGCTGCCAGAATATACGGCAGCGTGAGGAGCGTGGTGGTATCGGCCATTTGGTGTCCTTTAGAAGTTCAGTGTCACGGTCTGGCTGGTTCCGCGCCCAACCAGCGCGGAGAGCTGTGCAATGCGGATATCGAGGGTATCGCCGGGACCCAGCAAGGATCCCCAATCCGCCATCTGCTGGGACGCCGTGTAGACCGCGTATGTTGTCGTGGTGCTCAAGGTCCGCTTCACGTCGGCCCCGTCGAGGATATCGACCTCATAAGCTTCACTGGCCTCGGACATCGGCACCTCGACCGCTTCCCAGCTGTCGCTGACCAGCGCGCGGTCGCGGCGGGTCCAGCGGAGGGTCAGATCGCCCGGGATGCGGCCGCGCCGCCAGGGCTGCTCGACATTGGCAACCGAGAATGGCCGCAGCCCGACACCTTGAGGCGTGAAGGTGCGTGCGATGTAGCTCTCGTCGGTGAATGGCAGCGATGCCGGGCCAATGCGCCAGTTCCACGGAATGCCAAGGTCGGATTGCGCGACAGGCATGCGCGACAGCGCTGCATCCAGCACAACAATGCGCGAGCCAGCTGCCACATTTGCCGCCACCGCGTGCTCAGTTCCGCGCTGGCCGCGCAGCAGGCGCGTGATGCGGTACCGTCCAGGTGCGATCAGTTCGGCCATGCTGCCCTGTACTATCTCCCAGACGCCGGGCGCGCTCTCGACCGCGAAAGCGTTGGCACCGCGAAACAGCGCAAGGTCCGTCATGCTCGCGAGCGTGCCGCTGCGCAGGTCGACCAACAGCGCGTTTGCCATGTCAAAGCGCGACGTCGGCCCCGCTGCAAGGTCAGCGACAAGTGTGCCAAGGCGCGCCTGCGTACCAAAGGTCTGGAACAGCTCGAAGCCCTCATCCGCATAACTGCGCCAGACCGCGACATTCCCGGGCCACGGCCGGGCAAAACCCGCGATTAGCGGCTGGTGGTCAGTCTCCGCCTCAGTGAGTTGCGGCACATCGAGAAACACCACCTCCGTGCCGCCGAAGACGATGGGCCGCGCCAGCGAGGCTGCGCGCGGCTGGCCGGGTGGCAGATCATAAACGCTGCGATCCTGGAACAGTGTTTCCATCGCCCGCGCGTCGCTGTCTGCAACGGAGACAACGCGCAGGTCGATCAGGCGCTGGTCGTGCTCAAGGCGCAAGACATCGCCGGGATCGATGGCCAGGTGTGATGCAGGCAGACGGAAGGCAGCGCTTTCGCGGCCCACCCATGCCTCCATCAGCGCGCGGCGGCAGCGGCGCTCTGCTTCCTCGGGCGGCACCGCCAAGGGAAAGGACTCCGCGCTAACGCGGGACGCTTCAACCGTGATCCTGCGGGCCTCGACCAGCGCTGCGTCGTAATCCTCGTCCGCGCGCGCCATCTGCCACTTCAGCGCTTGTGGCAGTTCGGTTTCCTGTCCGCGGGTCAGCTCAAAGACCTCACCGTCGCCGCTTGGTGCGGCAACCATGTCATCCGGAGACATTGTGATGACTGGCGCGCGCCCGCGCATCAGAAACTTGATCACACCCTCACTCTCAACAGCATCAAAGCCAAAGTGTCGCGCCAACGTGGTCAGTGATGTGCGCGGCGCTTCCAGCGCGCTGATTACATAGCCCTCGACCGCACCCCAGAGGCCGCTGACGTCGATGCGGTCCGCGGGCATTCCGGCGCGCGTGCACAGCGTGCGCACCAGCGCTTGCAGCGACACGGACCCCAGTCGCCCGGTCAGCCAATGCCCGAGACGCCAGTTCGCCCCATCGGTCCAGACGTCCTGCAGTTCGGGAAACCACGGATAGGGCCGCGCGTCCCATGTCCAGGCGGCACATTCCGGGATCCGGATCATGCGGTCGCCGTACACAGTCGAGACCGGGTTGTTGGTGGGCTTGCCCCAATAGTCGAGGGTTGCCTCAAGATACGCCCGCTGGATGGCGTCGTCGCGCCAACCGCGCGAGAAGTGCGGCGCAAAGCTCTCGGACGACTTGGGATCGAAAAACACGTTGGGCTGGTTGGCGCCCCGGTCGATGGCGGGGCATCCGAACTCGGTGAACCAGAAGGGCTTGGATTGCGGCACCCATGCGGTGGGCACAGCACTCTCGACACCACCGGGGCGGTTGAAGTGCGGGTTGCTCCACCAGCTGGGCAGGTCCTTGTTGCGGAAAACCCATGCTTTGGCCGCCGAGCCGTCTGTGATCGGGGTCCGCACTTGCGCAGTGCGATCATCAACGCCGACGTAGAACCAGTCGAAGCCTTCGCCACCTTCGATGTTGGATTGCAGGTAGTTGCTATCGTAGATCACCGGCCAGTTCTGGGCGTCGCGATGGGCATAGCCATCGCGCCAGTCGGACAGCGGCATGTAGTTGTCGATGCCGATGAAATCGATGTTGGCGTCGGCCCAGAGCGGATCGAGGTGGAAATACACATCGCCGCTGCCATCGTCCGGGTGGTGGCCAAAATATTCTGACCAGTCGGCTGCGTAGCTGATCTTGGTGCCCGGGCCGAGAATCGCGCGCACATCCGCCGCAAGGGCACGCAATTGCGCGACGCTGGGATAGGTTCCAGCTGCAGAGCGGACCTGTGTGAGCCCGCGCATCTCCGAGCCGATGATGAATGCGTCGACGCCTCCAGCCGCTTTGCACAGATGCGCGTAATGCAGAACCATGCGGCGCAGGCTCCACTCACCAGCGGGGCCGGTAAAGGTGACATTCGTGCCTGACACCACGAATTGTGCAGGCGTGGCCGCGCCGAACAGCGCCGCGACCTGCGCAGCGGCCGTGGCGGTTTTGTCCGCGGTGCCTGCGTATCCTGCGGCCGGGCTACAGGTAATCCGTCCGCGCCAGGGGAAAGCAGGCTGTCCTGCCTCGCCCGCATTGTCGCTGTAAGGGTTCGGCCGCGTATTGCCTGCGGGCACATCCATCAGGATGAACGGATAAAACGTCACGCGCAGCCCGCGCGCTTTGATCTCTTGAATCGCCTGCTCGACCGTGAAATCTGCTGGCGTGCCGCCATAGACCGGTCGATTGGCGCTGTCGCGACTGACCAAATACGCGCTCGCGCGCCCCACGCCATTCACAGACCACCCGGGCGTCGTGCTTTTGCTGGCCGCCTCGACGCCGGGGCGCAGTTTGCAGCTCGCCGCGCGCAGATCATCCCCGAACCAGGCCACAACCAGCGAGGTGCTTTTGACCTTGGGGGCCTGCGCCTGCAGCCGGTCCAACGCCACCACGAAATCTGCGGTGCTGGCCAGCGCGTTGGCGTTCTCGGCCGTTGTTGCCGATCCTTCACGTTTGCGCACGATCTGTGTTGCATAGCTGAATTCGCCCGAGGCCGGGATGATGGTGACTGCCTTTGTCAGCCCCTCGGCAGTGTCGGGTTCCGCAAGCGGGCGGAAAACCTCGAAGGACAGCTGCGGCAGGCGGTTGCCGAAGGTCTCCAGCGCAAGCTCCTCGAACACGATATAAGCGGTGCCGCGATAGGCGGGCGTGTTCCCTGCACCCATTTTTGCCGCGATAAACGGGTCCGCTGTTTGCGTCTCATCACCCGGATACCAGCGCCAGACCACGCCTTGCATATCCATTGGCTTGCCGTCGGCCCAGATGCGTCCAATGCCGCTGATCGCGCCTTCGCTGATCGCAACCGCGAAGCTGGCGAAATACAGATACTCGGTGGTGGTGACCTTGCCGCCTCCACCGCCTTTGCCACCGCCTTGGGTGGTGGTGCGCACCTCCTCCCGAAAATCCGTGGCCCAGATCACATTGCCGCCCATGCGCATGCGCCCGTAAACTCGGGGCAGGATCGCGCCTTCGGTCGAGGAGGTGATCCGCAGGTTGTCCAGTCGCGCGCCTTCGATCCGCTGACCAGGTGTCAGCGACGAGATGATCCAACTATCGACGACCGAGCCTATGGTTGAGCCAACAAAGCCACCGATGGCCGCACCGGTCAGCCCGAGGACCGTGCCGGAAATGAAGGTGCCGCCGAGGGCGGTGCCCACAGCGCCGAGAACAAGTGTGGCCATGGGTCAGGATCTCTTTTTGCGGGCGCGCTTTGGGCGCGGGAAACGAAAGGCAAAGGCAATGCGCCGCCGCCAGGCCTCGGTCAGGGGCTCCTCGATCACGCCGAGACGCTCATAGGCATGCACAAAGTGGTCAGGCGCGGTGAGAATGCCGACATGCTTGGCGATCGCACCGCGGTAGATGCGAAACAGGATCATGTCGCCGGGCGCGGCGCTGTCGACCGGCACCGCAATCATGGCGCGTGCTGCCCCTTCGAAGAGCACCTCGCGGTGCCCGGTCTCACCCCAATCGCGGCTGTAGGGAGGAATTGGCACCGGTTCCGGTCCCACAACGTCGCGCCAGACGCCGCGCGCGAGGCCGAGGCAGTCACAGCCCACACTGCGCAGACTGGCCTGATCGTGATAGGGCGTGCCAAGCCATGCGCGGGCAGCGGCTACCACTACGTCCGGATCAGCGGGGCGGGGCGCGTGACGGCGCGTTGAGGTGGTGGTCATAGAACATTGCCCTCGTGGCCACCGTCCTTGGTGGCGTAGCGGATGATGGCGTCCTGACCGGGGATGTGCGGAAAGCCGCGGAAGTTCACGTTGTTGGCAAACTTGTCCCGACAGGTCTCGACGCGCTTGTCGCAGCCTGCGCGGATCACGAAGGTATCGCTGGGTGTGATTGCCCGCACCGGTGCTTCGAGCAGCGTTATTGTGACGATCCCGCCCGACACGGCGTGGATCAGGACCTCTGCCAACCGCCCGTCATTCGCACCGGATGTCCAAGCCACCGTGCCGCCGGAAAACCAGCCATCCGCAAAGCTGAAAATGCCAGAGGCCAGAAAGGTGCGATCGCGCAGCAGGTCGGTCACCAGACCTGTGCCCTTGAAGGCCGGGTTCTCCAGATCAATCCCGCAGCGCGCATCGCCAAGGGCTGCGTCACAGGTTCCCTGAAAACTGCGCCCCACCGTCTGGCCCAGTACATGGGCCATGCTGCGCACCTCAGCCACAAAGGCTAACCGCCCACGCCTGATCTGCCCGATGGCCCCACGGCGCATGAGCACGCGCTGGCCCGTGTCGGCCCAATTGACCCGCCAGACCTCGACGGCCGCGTTGTCCCAGCGGCCATCGGATATGTCGGTCTCGCTAATGCGGTCCGAGGTCAGTACGCCCTCAGCGTCCTGCGCATCGACCGACAGATCAGATCCCGACCGGACCTCAGAGGCCACAAGACCGCTCTCTGGCTCAAATGTGGTCTGGTCAAAGGTCAGGTGGCGATCATGATCGGTGAAACCCAGCACAACGCCGTCGGCCCGCGTGATGCGCCAGCACCACGCCAGCGTGGTCGTGCCGCTGTCGAGATGGGCTTGCAGGTCGGGTGAAAGGGTCTTCATCGCGCAGCCTCCGCCGCAATGCGCGGCGCCGCGAAATCATCCCGCGCGATGATCTCATCCATGACCGCCAGCAGACAGGCGAATGTGGCCCGGGCCTGAGGGGCAAGATCGACCCGGCCGCGGGTGTGCTGCACCCATGCCTGCACGGCCTCGGGATCACGGTAGACAATGTGGCCGCAAGGCAGCCCCCGCTTGATCAGCTTCGGGGCCAGCACCCGCCCGCCGCTCCGGTGCGCGCCATGCAAGACATAAGCCGCACCCGTGGTGTCCATGTCCGCATCAGAGCCGCAAAGCTGAAGCGCAAACCGCAGGGCAGCACGGCTCGGTGGTACCGCTGGCAGCACCGAGAGATCCGCTGCCAGCAATGCATCGCGGTGCATTTTTGCAGGCAGCGCCGGATCGACAATTTGGTGCAGTGTGCGAAACGCCGACAGCCAGGCGGCCCATTCCGCGCGGGTGATATTGCCCGCAGCCATGCGTTGCCCCAGTGGGTGTTGCTCGCAGGCGTGGTGCTGGTCGCGGGTCGCATCGAACAATGTCATTCTGTCATTTCCGCAAGATATGCCGCCTGAAACAGCCCGGCGACATCGGCCTTTGTGGGATCGTCCATGGCGTCCAGCTGGGCGGCCACGACGCGCTCGGCCCGAAAGCAGGCTTTGACATGCGCGCCGACGGCCTGGGCCACGGCCGTGACCTGTGCGGTGGTCAATTCCGCCCATCCGCTGTCGAGCTTGTAGGTGACGGGTTCAGTGATGAGACTCAGCTGCAGGGAATTGATCACGGCGGTGATCTGCGCCTGGCTTTCGCGGGTGGTCTGGATGCGCTGCCCACCCGGCAAATCGAGGCCTGCCGTCTCGTATCGCCAACGATGATCCGCCAGCTTTGCGAACGGATCGCGTAGGCGCAGGGTTTCCAGCCATTCGGCGAGGGCTTTTGGATAATCCCGTTTCAGCGCGTCCAGACGCTGGCGCTGGACCAGCGCACTGTTGTGCGTCTCGAGGTGGTCCAACCCTGTCGAGATGCGCTCGCCTGGAGCGAGCATACCGCTCTGCAGGTCGTCCGTGCTGTGGGCAATCCAAAATGTGCGCGATTGTGCTGTCAGGCTGTGTGTCATGTCGGGCTATCTCCTGTAATTGTCCAGCCCGCGCCCGCGTTGAGCACGGTCGCGCCAGACAGAACGCCTGTCCATGCGGCGACCTCCCACGCGTGGGTTCCGTCGCCGGTGGACTGTTCTGCGCTCGTGTCATCGAACAGGGTCCATGTCGGCCCCGACTTCAGGAAGAACCAGCCATTGCCGTTGACGTAGGATCCCGTCGCCGCGTTGAATGCATAACTTCCGTTTGCATCTGGATCAGACGCACCAACAACCGAAAGGGCCCGCGCAGCAACGAGGTATGCGCGCCCATCGGCAGCGTTGGTGAAGCGCGAGGCGGGATAGTATGCGGTGGCATTGAAGGAACGACCCTCGAACGTGGTACTGACGATGAAGGGGCCGCTGTTCTGGGCAACACGGTTCGGCCATCCCGTGAGAAGGCGGGAGTAATTCTCTTCGGAGAACTGTCGGCCAGCCCCATCTGATTGATAATCGCGCATGAAGCCATCAAGCTGGACGCTCGGATTGAGGTTCCATCCTGAAATGTCTTCATCAAACGAATGGTTGCTTGTCCTGGCATCAAACATGCCGCGCATATCGGTAACGTTGGACACATCCCAATTGCCGATCGGCTGGTTGAAATCGCTGATTATGCCCTCGTTCTGACCGCGCCCGAACATCGCAAACATGTTGGTCACGGCAGACACATTCCAAGTGTTGATGCCCGGAGAGCCGCCGTTGTTAAACGGTTGGACCTGACCGCTGCCACGGCCGAGGCTGCCAAACATGTGCCGCATGATTATGGCGCTGGAAACGTCCCAGTCCGACAGGTCCTGGTCGAAGTAGTTGGTGCGGGTATTTGTAAGACCCGTTGCGAACATTGCCTCAAAGGTCGTGACGTTGGAGACGTCCCAGTTGCCGATCGGCTGATTGAACGGGCAAGCGTTGAACATGAAACTCATGTCGAAGACATTGGCTAGTGTGCTTCCCTCGTCCTCCCAGCCTGCCAGCGGTTGGTTGTAGAGGCTGAACGAGAACATCTCGCTCATGTCGGTGACAGCGGAGACATCCCAGGCATTGAGGCTGCGGTTAAACCCGTGCACCCCCGCCACGCCGCGGAACATACCGGCCATCGTGGTGACATTGGCAGTGTTCCAGCTGGAGATGTCCTGATTAAAACTGCGCGCTATAGCGAACATGCGGGTCATATTGGCCGCGGCCGAAGTGTTCCACTGGTTCAGAGGTTGGTTGAAGGCATGGGTGTTCTGGCTGATACCCGGATTACTCAGATGGCCCATGAAGCCCTCGAAACTCTGGACCGCGCGCACATCCCAGGCGTTGATCGGCTGGTTAAAGTCCGCGCCAATGCCACCGACATTGGCATTGGCCGTGCAGCCGAACATCAGGCGCATGTTGGTGATGCTGCTCATGTCCCATGTCGCGATCGGCTGGTTGAAGCGCACGCGGCCGTCGCGCCCGCCGTAGTAATCGCCGATGGTCTGAACAAACATCTCCTCCATCGAGGTGAGGCTCTCCCAATTGCCCAAGGAGAACGGGCTGTTCATCTGGGAATTGGCAAAAGCCTGAAACACATCCTCCACCCGGCCCACATCCCAGTTCGCGCAATTGGGGCCTGTGCCGTCGGAACGGAAGAATATCCGCCGGATCGTGGTGATGTTGCGCGTGTCCATGTCGCGCAGATCGGCCGCGCAGGCGCTCTCGTAGAACAGTTCTTCAAAACTGGTGACAGTCTCTGGGATGTTTGGCGTGATGTAATCCAGCGCGATGGTGGTTCCGCGGAACGCACCACGCAGGCTGGTCAGGCCCATGGCAAAGCCGATGTTCTCGACGCGCACCAGTCCGGCCTGATCTATCGGCTGGCTCGTGCCATACCAGTCCATGCGTCCTGTCAGTGTTACAGTGACACGCGGGCCCACGCTCTCGGCATAGGCATGCGGCTTGATCCCCGGTGTGGTGAACCGCTCGGTGCTGCCATCGCCCCAATCGATGGTCACGTCGAGCGGGTTGTTCACGGTGCCGCCGCCCAGCGGGATGTGGATTGTGCGCGCGGTGGCCAGCGTCAGATCATAGGTCAGAATCAGCGACGCTGCGCCCAGAAAGAACACCCTTGGGCTCGACCAGTTTGAATAAATCACCGGTGCGGCGGCATTGAGCCGCCCGCCATAGCGGCTGCGCCAGAGATAATCTTGTGCGGGCTCCAGCGGCGGGATCGGTACGGTGGTGATCGCTCCGCCGGTCTGGGTCACGGTGATCGGCGGCGCATCGACACCCGGCGTCGCATCGGGCGCGTAAAACTCGGTCTGGGTCTCGGCATAGCCATAGCCAAAGATCGCAGCGCTTTCAAAATCGGTCACACGCACGGTGCCGGTGATGGCATTCTCGCGGGTGATCGGGCTGGGACGCGAAATCAGCTCCGGAAACGTCTGGGCATAGGGCACGGAGAAGTTCGACTGCGCACCGCCCGTTCCGGTGTAGGCCGCGCGCCAGAGCACGCGATCGCCGGGGCCAAAGCCGTCCTCGGGAAACTCGATCTGATAGGCATTGCCGAAGCCCGGCACGATGCGCGTGATCGCGCCGTCAAAATCCGCCCCATTGGTGGAAATCTCGAAGATGATCCCGGTCTGCTCGAGGCCAGCAGGTGAGCGAAACGTGGTCAGGCGCAGCTGGGTGCGCTCATCCACGCTGAACGGCACCAGTGCGGACGGGCGCAGGATCTCGTTATCCTCGATGGGCACGATCCATTCGAGGCCGTTCGAGTAGTAGAACTGGCCGTCCTCGCCCACCACTGCCGCCCCGAAATACTGCGCGGCGTCGAGCGGGATCGGGACGGGATAGATCAGGGATTGGCCGACAAAGCGGCCCCGGCCAGTGCCGTAGCTGAGCGCGCTCATGTGATCACCGTGAATTCTTCGCGTTGGTTGAGGATGAAAGAAAAGTGCGCGACGGCCGCTTCGCCAGCCTCGACCTTCATTTGCAGCCGCTCACCCGATTTAAGCACCTGGCGGTCAAGCCCAATCGAGAGCACATCGCCCGAGGGGGCAAAGGCGCGGTCGAGCAGCAGCCACGGCGTGTTGTTCAGCGCCAGCACCCGGATCGAGACGCGCACAGCGGCCTCGGCCGCAGGCGTGATCAGCACGCCGGTCATGATGGCGGCGGCGGCAATGGCGCGCGCTGGATCTGGCCCAGAGGCTGGGATCAGGTAATCGGGCACGTCATAGACCGTGGCCCAGTCGGTAGTCAGCGTCTGGCGGACGACCTCGAAGAGGTTCAGCGGTGGACGCGGTGTAGTGATAGTGGCCATGGGTCAGGCTCCGAGACCGATGATGAGAGGAAGGGCGATGTTCTGGACACCGCGCGAGAAGGCCTGGCCTTCGATGGTGTTGCGCTCGAAATCCACCCGCAGGTCTTCGCCAAGATAGGTGTCGCCGACCTCGGTGGAGAAGGTGGCGTAGATCCGGCCACCGCCGGTCTTGAGCAGGGTGCTGGCGGGATCAGGGGCGCGGCCGGTGCCACGCTGGCTGAAGGGCAGCGCGTTGTAATTGACGCCGGAGCCTGCGTAGCTGAACTGCTGGCCGGTGGCCTCGATGACGGAGGCAAAGCCCACGCGGTAGTCTTGCGGACGCGCGATCACATCCGAGATCAGTCCGATCAGGGAGGTGATCATGGCCTGTGCCGCGTTGTCGGTGATCCGGTCGACCAGCTCGAGGCGGACCTGCTCCCAAGTGGCGAGAAACAGCGGCACGAGGGCGATGGAGAAGACATAATTGGCGTTCCAGTCGAAGAGCCCTTTGGCAAAGGACTGCGCGCAGCGGTCCTGGCCTGAGCGCAGATCATTGATCAGGCTGCGCAGCAGGGTGCGGGTGTCGCGCTCGGTGAAAGCCTTGTCGCGCTCCGACAGGCCATTGAAGCCTGCAAGAGTTGGATAGCGGGTGCCCATCAGGGCAGTGATGATGGCCTCGGTCTGGGCGGTGATTGTGTTGGCGGTGGCGGTTTGGGTGGCCAGCACGCCGGTTCCGGCCAGCCCTTCGATCTGGACCGTGTTGCGAAACCCCGTCGCAGCGAGGGCATAATCGCCAAAGGTGTTGTTAGAGTTGGCGACGGTGATCTGGCCGCCGTCATGCGCCCAGAGGCCGACGCGGGCCCAGTTGGTGAAGACCGAGACCAGCTGGACAAAAGCGTTGCGGGTGACGGCGTAACCCACGCCATTGGGATTGATCGCGGTATAGCTGTCGACCACCACCGAGCGCAGCGGGGAGGACGGGGCGAGCACCGAGCCGTCGGCCAGCAGGTTGCCCCCGCCTCGCGGCATCAGGGGATTGCCTGCGGCTTTGTCGATCGGAAGGCTCATCTGGTCTTGGGTGAAGGCATGCAGCTGCGAGCAATCGGCAATATAGGGTGATCGCGTGAGAAGCTCGCCGGGCTTGAAGACGAAGGCCCAGCCTTTTTGCGGTGGTCCGCCCGCCAGGGTGTAGGGCTCATGGCGCAGGTTTGAAAAGGTAAAGCCGCGGGCTTTAATGCCGTTGGACATCTGGAACATGTTGTTCACCTCTTGGCCGGGCGGCAGGCTCAGCTTGGTGACGCGCAGATCGTAGCCGTAAAGCGCGCAGTTGGCGGAGATGATCGTATTGGGCGGCACAGTGTATTCGCCGGGCTGTACGATCACCACGCAGGGCTGCGCTACAGCGGCTGCGCGCGCGAGGCCCTCGGCAATGGAGGCCAGGGGTGCGGTCAGCGAGGAGCCCTCGTTTAGGTCCTTGCCGTCCATGGTGACATAGAATGTTCGCGCGACGGGCAGCGAGACAAAGGGCAGCCGCTCGAGGCTGCAGACCTCGACGTCTGTGGCGTGATTGATCCCGAACGTGCGCACCCAGGGAATGGCGTAGCGTGCACCGATTGGGGCCACGACGCTGGAGGGGCCATCGGCTTCTGCAACGACGGAGGTGCGGACCTCGCGCCGCCCGTCCGCGACCGTGAAATTGAGGATGGTCTCGATGGTTGTTGTGGACAGCGGGGTCTTGTCCGCTGCCAGCCAGTCGATGCCGCAAGCAATGGCATCGTCGGAGGGATCGGGGCTGTTGGTGGCACGCCGAAACACAGCGCGGAACGCATAGCGCTCCTCGGCCTCGATCGGCACTGGCGCGACGGCTGTGACCTGCTGGCTGGAATTGAGGCGGACGACTTTGCCGTCTGCGTTTTGCGCAACAAGCCCGCCGTCGATGTCGTACAGCTGGGGCGTGTCGCCCGGGCGATGCTCAAGGGGCGTATAAGTTTGCATGGGCGGGGTCCTTAGCTGAGGCGGAGTTCCACAAGCGGGATGGATGTGATCGAGCCGAGGCGCTCGATATCGAGGGTGACGTCCATCAGATCGCTGTCGAAGCGGACCGGCACGTCGAACTGATAGCCAGCTGTGATAGAGACGTCGGAGTCCGGAGCCGCATCAAACGTGATGATCCCGGTGTCATTATCGATGGACCAGCCATTGAACTGCTCTGCTCCGCTAAGCGCGACACGCACTGTGCCCGCAACCGGCTTCTCGATGCGGCGCTGGTAGATGTGGGGCGCGGTGCCATAGGCTTTGGTCAGCGCGAACGCTGTGGTCTCGCCATCCCCGGTGCCTATCAGCTGATCCATCTCAGAAACGCCCTTTGAGGGCGCGCAGGATTTGTAATCCGCCCAATCCTTGAAGCGGAAGCCATAGAGCCGCCCGAGGCGGGCCTCAAAGAAGGCGACCACCGCGTGCAGGTCATCGACGCGGCGGATGCCGTAGGAGACATCGTAGCGACGCCGCGAGGCCGACCAGCTGGCGTTGCGCTCCTCACGGCCCGAAGCCAGCTCAACAATCTGCGTGCGGCGTTGTGGCCCGCCACGCGCGCCGCGGCTGATATTGTCGGGGAACTGCACCTCGTGAAACGCCATTACATGCCCCTCCGGCCCATGGAGACCGCGCGGGCGATATCGGCTGCGACCTGCGTTCTGCTCTGCCGGAAGCTTTCGGCATCACGGGTCTGGATGTTGATGGTGACGCCGCCGCCACTGTTGCCGCCTCCACCAGCGCCACCGTGGCTGCGGGCCTCCCGCCGCGAGAGCACGCGCTCGCCACGCTGCAGGATCGCCGGGACCTCGTCGGATTTGAGCCCGGCCCAGCCACCTTGGTGCATTCTGGGCGCGTTGGCGAAAGCTATGGCAGGCACCATGCGCGAGGGCGCAGGACCGCCCACGATACCGCCCTGATGGAACACACCGGCAAACATGCCACCGAGGTTGCCCAGCGCGCCGGAAAGCGCATTGGCAATGGGCCCGAGGATGAACTTGCGTGCGCCGAGCTTGGCGAGGTCCGCGATCATCGAGGTGACCAGGCCTTTGAAATCCAGCTTGCCGGTCTTTACGAAATTGCCAATGGCGTCTTCCGCACTTTGAAACGCGCTCACGAGCACGTTGCCGATGTCTGCGCCCACATCGCGGGCTTTGTCCGCGTATTCGCTGACCGCGTTCACAACCGCCTGCCAGCCAGTGGCTGCCGCCTCGGCACCCTTGGCCGCATCAGTACCTGCCTGACGCGCTGCCCCACCCGCGCGGCCTGCCTGATCCTCGGTCTCCTCCAGCGCATTGTTGAACCGGTCCGCTGAATTGGCGGCACTTTCGAGCGCCGCCGTGCCTTCATCGCCCGCACCAGAAATGGCATCCTTCAGCGCCTGCCATGCGGTCATGGGGCGGGACGCTGCATCTGAGAGCATTCCAGCTGCCTCGGCATAGCCAGCCGCCCTGCCGCGCGCATCATCTGCCATGCCGCCAAAGAGTTCAGGCACCTGGAATGGATTGTCCGAGAAGGCCCTGTCGTAGGCCTCCCGCGCCCGCGCTCCAAGGTTAACGGCTTCCAGGACCGCGGACTGCCATTCCGAGAGATCAGGGGCTGCGATGGCCCATTCGGGACGCAGACCGCCAAGGGTCAATACGCCGTTGACCGCCTCGGTAATGCCCGCAATGCCGGTCTCCATCACCTCGACCAGACCGTTGATTGCAAGTGCACCAACGCGCTCGAAAACATCCGGCAGCGCGTCCCAGATGGCCTGCACTGCAAGGAACGTGCCCTCGAATGTGTTGACGGTACTGTTTGCCCAGCCGACCACCGCCGCTGTTGCATCTTGCAGACCGTCATAAATACCGGCCTGCGCCGTGGCCCATCCGGCTTCCACGCGTGCCCAAGCTGCATCCGCGCTGAGCGATACCCGGTCCCAGACCTCAACCGCCACGTCCTTGAGCAGATCAAGCGCGTTGCCGAACCCGCCCGCGCCAGAAACCAGCCGCGTGAACTGATAGACCAGCTCGCCTGCGCCAACGATTAGCGCACCGATGCCGGTGCGGATCAGCGCTGCGCGCAGAAAGACCAGACCGGTCACCAGCCCACTGACCGAGAAGGTCGCGGCCACAAGCCCGGCCACCCACCGGCCCGCCATCACGCCTGCGAAGGTCACGGCGTATGTGGTCAGTCGGCCAATGTTCTCAAACAGACCCTGAATGGCACTTCCAAGAGGACCGGTTGTGCGCGCCATCGCCGCCAGCGCATCCGCTACTGCTTCAAGCGCGGGTGCTGCGGCCACCGCCAGCTGGTTTGAGACGCCGCGCCAGATCAGACCGAGGCGGGAGATCGCATCATTGGTGCGCTCGATCTGGTCCGCGTCCTGCTCAGAGACAACGATGCCAAAATCATTCACATCAGCGGTGGCCTGACGCAGCGTGGCGGTATCAATGCGGGTGAACACGATGGCCGCGCGATCGCCAAAGAACTGCGAGGCAACCGCCGCACGCTCTGCCTCCGGCACGAACTCCGCCAGCCGGTCCTGGATCAAAGCGATGCGCTGATCGAGCGGCAGGTTTTGTAGCTCGCTGACTGAGAGCCCAAGGCGGTCGAGGGCATCGACGGCTGGGCCCGCACCGGCGGCAGCCTGGCTTAACCGTCGTGTCAGCTGCACCGTGGCCTGCTCGACATTGCCCATGGAGACGCCCGAGAGGTCAGCAGCACGCTCCAGCACCTGCAAGCTTTCGACCGTCGTATCGAGCGATTGCGCCAGCTTTGCGGTTTGGTCGATCGTTTGCAGTCCGGAGCGGATCATCGCAGCACCAGCTGCCACCACAGCTGCACCTGCGGCTGCCGCTGCGATCGTGGCGCGGCGCGTGAATGCAGCAAGCCGTGCGTTGGCCACATCGACCTCGCGCGACAGCCGCCCGAGCCCGCGCGCGCCAGCGTCGCCAATGCCAATCAGCTCCGCCTTTACTTGTCGTCCGCCAACGGCTGCGAGGCGCACGAAGACGCGTTTATCGGCCATCCAGCCCTCCAATCTGTTCATTCACGCGTTTGACCATGACGGCTTCGATCTCGGGCAGCAGCTCCATCGCTGCGAGGCCGTTGATGCCAAGGGCGCGCGCCATGGCCAGCGCAGCTCCCATGTCCCAGCCGAGGATGGTCTGTTGTGTGGCGCGCAGCTGGCCGCCCAGCCGTCCGACCAGGTCCCAGACCTGCGCGCCCTCAAAGGTCTGGGGACGGTTTATTTTGGCTGGGCACTCCGGGCACGGGACTTTGCATGCCTCGCGGGCTTCGTAAGTCTCGAGGGCTTCGCAAGCCTCGCAGTAGCGATCGCCCCCGCTGAAGTGCCAGTCAGCAAGGGCGCGGAGACGTTTTTTTCCTGATCCAGGATCAGTGCCTTGGCGACGTAGCCTGCCTGGAAGGCCTCGAAGATCGGATAGATGTCGAGCAAGGCGTCGACACCGTCAGCCGTCAGGTCCAGCACGTTGCCGTCCATGTCGCCCACGCCCTCCCATTCCACCACGGCGCGCCGCCCCAGCGCCTTGGCAAAGACCAGCGCGCGGTCCTCAACGCTGGCGTCCTCGGGAAGGGCTTCAATGCTGGGATCGTTGCGGGTGGTCACCATCAGGGCGGTGGTGAGCGGGAGCAGGCGCACCCGGACGCCGGGGGCGAGATCGAGCCAGCGCGGATCGGTCGAGAGGTCAAGCTTCAGCATGATCAATAGGCCTCCACGCCGTTGATGAGCGTGACCGTGCACATCCGGTCCAGGATGGCTTCCTTGGCAGCCTGCCAATCAAAGGTGGCCTGAATGCCCTGCGGCCCACCGATCTCGACGCGTGGACGCGGGAGATAGACGGAGTGCACGGTGAAGGTCAGGCTCTCGCCGGTGGGCAGGCTGTAGGAGAACTCAAGCGCACAATCGGTGCCGTTGATCGCCTGATCCATCAGCGTGGTGTCGGCAAAGCGGACCTCCATACTGCCCGAGAGCATTGCCATGGAGGGATCAGCTCCGTCGATCTTGCCGTCGGCGCGGATCGTCTCGATGCGATCGAGGTTGTTCCCATAGGTGATCTGTGTCGAGACCACATTGCCAAGGGCCACGCCGTCGCGCTTGATTGAGCCGTTGAAGTGGCCAAACCGCTGCAGCGCGATCTCGGTCGGTGTGCCCGCTCCCGTGGTCGTCGCCGGGGTCTCGCTCTGGGCAATGAGGCTGACGGAGGCAGTCAGCAGGCCGGATCGCGTCATCTGCCAGGACAGCTGATCCACCACGCAGCCCGCGTACATCGCGAAGCGCGGCACCTCTGGCATGCCGATCTCGATGGCGAGGCTTGGAAGGTCCCATCCGCCCGAGTGAAACTCATGCGTGTAGGGAGCCTCCGCGCCGGTCGTGGTCGGGTCGCCGAAGGTGGCCTTCAGCCAGTAGCCAAAGCCCACCGCGTCGATCGGAACCACCACGTCACCATCGCTGGTCAACGCGTCCTTGATCGGCGCGAGCGGATCCCGGCCATAGCCGAGCAGCTCGGACTCGAGCAGTGGTTGCTCTGCGCCAAGCGTCGAGCTGGCGAAAGGCATCTTGACGTAACCGGTCTCGGGTGGGGTGCCATAATCGGCTTCAAACGCAAGCGCCATCTGCGCCCGCGCCCCTTGGGCTCGTGCCATTGTGTTCTCCTCAGGTTGTGGGGTGGGTCAGGCCAGCGGGTCGTCAGTTGAATAATGCAGGACCACCGGGATCACCGCCGCCTTCAGGCTGGCATCCCCCTCAACGGGCAGATCCACCGGCTGTGGCGCCTCTGCCTCAACCCAGTCACACCGCCCGCCGAGCGTGCGGTCTGCACGGATGACAGCGCCGATCTGGGCGCAAAGGGCTGCAAAGGCAGTGTCGCGGTCGTTTGTTCCTTGCAAGGGTCCCCCGGACCCTTGCATCTGCTGCGCAGACTGGGCCTCACCCTGCACGATGACTTCAAGCTCGGCGCGATGTTGGTAGTGATAGCTCAGCGGCGACAGCGTCACCGCAGGATCGCCGGGATCGCCGTCGCGCAAGATCAGCAGGCCTGCTGGGGAGATGCGCTCCGGCAGGACCTCGCCACGCAGCACCGGCACATGCGGCACCGTGCGCAACAGGTCCGCCAGAGCGGTGAGGATGTGTTCGCGAGGGGTGGGCATTGGTGGGCTCCGGGTCGTATGCGACCCGAAGGTCTCAGCGTTTGCGGTCAGGTTTGGGACCTTGCAAAGTGGCCAGCTTTCCCGGCAGGTCGGACCGGCTGTGCAGAAAATCGATGATAATCACCTGATCCGTATCTTCGACAAACACGATAAAATGCTGGCCATTGCGCACAAAACGCAGATCTTCGGCCAGGTCCGGATCGATCAGACGGCGGCAGTCTTGCGACAAAGCAGTACCCGCCGCGATGTCACGGCAGGTGGCTATCAGACCTTCTTCATAGGCCTCAGCCTGTCGCGGTCCAAACGTTTCGTAGGTCCAGTGGGCGATGTCGCTCAATGATGCTTCCGCTGCCCGCGTCAGCCGCCATGGCTTCGGCATCAAGACGATTGTCGAGCACGAGAAAATGCGCGACGCACGGCGTCTTCGCCAGACCCCTCGGCCAGATCACCACGGCGCGCTTCGTCAAGGCCGGTGCTTAGGCGATCACGCAATGCGCTCAATTCGCTTTCCTCCCGCTCGAGCAGACGCAGTCCTGCCCGCAGCGCCTCAGAGGCATTCTGATAGCGTCCCGACGCGACCAGCCGGTCAACAAGGTCGGATTGCGGGTCGGTAAGAACAACGTTTCGCGTGGCCATATGCAACTCCATGCTTTCTGATGGCAATATATGCCAACGAAGGCAACGTGTCGACCACCGTCGTCAAAACCGGGTATCTACCCAGTTTGCCACGATTGCGCCGGGTATCCTCTCCTGCGCCGCCTTTGCATCCCGCGCCAGATCCAGCCGCTTACGTAGCTTGACTTGCCGGACCAGCAGAAAGATCGGCACTGTGGTCAGCCCGCGCCCCGTCTTTGAGCGTGATGCAACACCAACCCCGCGTGCATTCAGCCGACCTTCAGCCACCAAAAGGCTCGGTCCCCGCCTGCGATAGACAAACCGGAGCCGGAGCCCTCGTCGACGTTCCCATTCACCCGGTGTAATTCGACCGCCGCGCGCGCCCTTACCTGCAGCCTCTGTCGGGATCGCCAGCCAGAACCCGTCCTTGGAGCGGATCAGCGGGCCAGTGTCATGGGCACCGATGATCACAGGCGCTTTCGACCACACAAGGGCTGCGGCATCGATGCTCTCCCCGACCTTTGGATAGGTCTGGCTGCGGATCGAATTGCCCAGCCGTCGCCCAAGCCCCGCTTGCGTGATCTGCCCGCGCCAGTCGGATTTGAGCTGTGTGCCAGCCGCGCGCATGGCCGCTGTCACCGCCTGTTCGCCAGCTTTGATTTCTGCTGCCATGAGTGTGGCGAGGTTTGGGGTGATGGTTACATTGAGTTTCATGCGGGCCTCAAATCCACAGTCCAGACCAGCCGCTCGCGATCGCGCGTGGGCTCGCCCTGAATAAGGAAGGCGTCGCCGTCGATCTCAAGGCGATCGCCGGGGCGCGGGGTCGCCACCTCTGCCACGCGCAGGTCGATGCGGGTTGTCTCCGACCAGATGCGCGCGTCGCCAAAACTTGTGACCTCGTCCGCGCGCCGCGTAACAACGCGGACGAGTTGGGGCGGACCACCGTCCGCGATGTAGACCGCATCACGGGCGATATTGTTGTCCGCGAAGAGCGTGTCGATCACGGCAGGGAACACGGACAAGCTGGCCATCCATCAATTGCCGCTGTGCAGGCGGATCGCCATCCGGGGCCGTTTGTTCACCGGCAAGATCGAGGTTTCAGTCATCAGATCGATCCAGCGGCCTTTGGCGTCGATCATCTGGCGGGCGTAGAGCGGCAATCCGATGGTATTGGCGGTCTCGAGCAGGTTTGCGGGCCCGCCATAGGTGGTGAAGGTATCGAAGGTGCCCAGCGGGAAGGCGATCCCTTCACCAGCGGGGATCAACCGCTCGGAGGTGCCATTCGAGAGCGTGACAGACCCATTGTATTCCTCGAACAGAATGCCAGCAAAAGGAAAAGCCCGGCGCATGTCCTCGCGCAGCGGCTGGCCACCTGTGGCCGAGAAGAACTTGTAGGCCTCTTCGGTCTTGGGGTGGCTGATCAGCTTGTCGAAGAATTCCGAGCTGACCAGCGCATGGGCGGTGGTCATGGTCTCGCCAAGCAGATTGTCCTCCATGGCGCGCAGCACGCTGCGCACCTTACCCTGTACATTTGTGCCAGCAGTGCCAAACACAAAGTCGATCGAGATCTTCTCGAGGCCAAACTCGGTGAAATAGTCGTAAAGCGTGGTGCCCGCGCCGTCCTTCACGATACCGCGCAGGGCATTCATCTCCATGTATTCGCGGGTCTGGGCATGTTTGCGACGCATCAACGTGAGCTTGCGGTTCATCACCTCGACCAGTGGATCGGCGGCGTCCGAGAGGCCCAATGCGGGCATGCCTTGGATATCTGCGGGCAGGATCACGTCATCATGCGGGATCCAGGGAAGCGCAAAGGACCGCATGGAACGCTGCTCACGGGTGCCCACGGTGGCGGGCGCACCCAGTGGCACCGATGGCAGCAGGCTCAGCACCCCTTCGCGTTGTTCGATCACGATTGAGCGCTGTGACACGCCCTCAAAGCGAAACAGGCCGATCTGGCCAAGGCGGGTGTAGAGGTTGGGCAGGATGTTGATGGCCTGCGTCATATCTGCGAGCGAATAGCCGCCCGCGTCGAAGGGATTTCGGGTGAGGGTCATGAGTTACTCCGAGGGAATGAGGGCTAAAAGGTGGTTTGGCGGTGATCGACGCTAATGTGTCGGCGCAGGCGGGATGCTGCGTGCCATCAATCAGGCGCTATCGCGTGGGATGATGCCCAGCGCAGTCAGCTGACCGTGCTTTGTGGCAATTTTTGCAACGTCATCGACGGTGGCATCAAAGACGAGCGCTGCTTTCGAGACGATGGCTGGGCCGCGGGCGAGGATGATGGCGGTGGCATCCGCCTCCGTGGCGTCGACCGCATAGAGCAGAACGGCCGCCGCCGTTTGCGCGCCGTCGGATCCGCCGGAGGTCGCAAACTTGTACTTGCCGCTGGCGGTGATTTTTCCGAGCACGGCGCCGACAGGATAGGCGGTGCCCGCAAGCAGGGTGATGGTTTCGCGGGTGAAGTTCGGGTTTACCTCATATTTGAGAACATCGCCCATGGTGGGCGGCTGGGTCAGGACGGTCATGTCGGGGATCCTTGTGATCTGGGTGCAAAAAGAAATCCCCCGCCGGGGTGGAGCGGCGGGGGATCAGGTGGCAGGGTTTCAGGGATGTGAGGGGTTTCAGCCCTTTGCACCTGCAGAGGCCGCGCGTTTAGCGGCGGCCACGATCGGGCTTTCGGCGCTTTTGGGGATGACCGGCGATGGCGGCGCTACGACGATATCGCGGGCATCCGCCGCGGCGCTGGCGCGTTCCAGAACCAGGCGGCGCAAGGCTTCCGGGGCCGTGCCTTCGCGCAGGGCCTTTGCTGCATCAATGGCAATACCAAGCCGTCCAGCTTGTGCTGCGATCTCGGCAATATCTGCGGCCTCGTTGCGCAGTTTTGCCGAAAGTTCAGCCAGATTGCCCGGCTGCGCTGCGTCCGAGACCGGCGGAGCGGGTGCCGCAGGGGGCGTGGCCGGGGCGGCAGGTTGATCCTCACCGGCAGCGGAATGACCATCCTGCGGAAGTGTTGCCTCATCGGGAGTTTCATCTCGCAGGGTATCTTCAGCATCATTCTCTGCAATGCTGTCCGTGGTGTCAGTTTGGGCGGCCATCTGTGCCTCCTTTTTCGGTTGGGTTGGTTTGCGGGACTGGAGCGCTGTCGCACGCGTTGCGCGCACGGGTGCGAGTGTTGGTGTGTTTGCCACGCGCTGTCGGAAGGCAGCAAAACCGCGCTGCAGATCGATGACCTCATCGGCGAGACCCGCGGCGACAGCGTCTGCCCCGCGGTAGGTTGCGGCTTCGGTTGCGAGGGCGGCCTCCTGGCTTAACCGTTCCGCACGTCCTGCCGCGACGGTCTCCGTAAAGAGGAACCGCAACACATCGATCTCGCGCTGGATGTCATCACGAACGGCATCAGGCAGGGGCTGATACGGATTGCCATCCACTTTATGCCGCCCTGAATGGATCAAGGTCACGCGCACACCGTCCTGATCAAGCTCGTCACTGAGGTCGGCATGCATAACGACGACACCGATGCTGCCAACGGCTCCAGTACGTGGTAGCAGAATGCGATCAGCCTGGCTGGCTAGCGCGTATCCTGCAGAGAAAGCGTGTTCAGCTACAAAAGCCCAGACAGGTTTAGTGGCACGAATTGCACGAATGCGATCTGCGAGGTCGAATATCCCCGCGACTTCACCCCCAAAACTGTCAATTTCCAACGCAAGGCCGCGCACAGACGGGTCCCCCGCCGCCGCGTCGATTTGCGCTGCGATCCCTTCATAGCTGGTCTGGCCAGAGGACTGGCCAATCCAGCCGCCGCGATGGATCAACACGCCGGAGATCTCGATCACGGCGATGCCGTCCACGACCGGATAGGGTGCATCACCATGCTGGTGCAAACGTCCGGAGAGGTTTCCGGCGAGGATGCTGGCGCTGGCGGGTAGAAGCACTCCGCCCTCGCTCGCGCCATCCGGCTCCACCATCTCGACCTGTCGCCCGAGAATGCGCGGTCCTAGCCCCGACAGAAACGCCATAGCCTTCGAGGGCTCAACCAGCAGCGGCGTGTTGAAGGCGCGCGTGGCAATGCGGGAATGGAGCATCAGGGCTGGTCCTCAGAATTGCGCGGATTGTCTTCCACGGCATCGGTTTCTTCTGCCGGTTCGGTGTCTTCGCCGTCATCTTCATCCGAGCTTGGCACCGCCTTTACGCCTTGCGCAGGTGATCCCGGGCGGCGGAAGTCCAGCCCCAGCAATCGCTCGCGCTCCCGCTCCGCCGCGATCTCGCGGTCGACCTGTTCCGCGTCATAGCCGCGCTCGGCAATGGCTTGTGTGCGGGATTTCAGGCCTGCTTCGATCTGAGCGATTTCAGCGTTGGCGTCCTTCAGCGGATCGACCCAGTCCCATTTGGTCGGCAGCCAGTCAGCCGTGAGCAGCCGCACGCGGTTGGCTTCATAGTCGGGCAGCGTCAGCCCGCCTGATAAGATCGCCGCATCCATCCAGCGCGCATAGATTGGGCGGCAGAGCTGGTAGACCATAACCGAATGCTGCCAGGCCGAAACGCGGCGACGGAATTCGATCAGAGCCAGTCGTGAGTTTGAGAAGTTCCCCTTCACCATGTCATTGGCGAGATAGGGATATGGGATTCCCAGCGCTGCCGAGATCTGCAGCAGGGTCCGGTACTGAAACGGCTCGTAGGTCGCGCCGCTGTCGGCAGGCTGACCCACGGTGACATCTTCACCCGGATCGAGCCGCACGATCTGGCCCGGGCTGATCTCGACGCCCGCTGGCATATCCTCGTCCTCGGCTGGGGCTAGCGGGTTCTCCGGCGCGGGCGAGGTCACAAACATGGCATACATCGCCGCGACCTTCTTCCGGTCGAGCTCGGCATCGTCGTACTGATCGAGCAGAAACAGCTTCACGATGGCCGGGGCCAGTTTTGACACCCCGCGCAGCTGCCCGCCCTCGACCGGGTCGATCACATGGATGACTTCCGATGCTGGAACACGCACGATGTCACCTGCCAGTCCCGGATCAGTGCTGTCACCGGGATGGCGACGGAAGAAGTGATAGGCCACGCGTCGTCCGATCCGGTCGAATTCGATGCCCTGACGGATTGCATTGCCGTTTGCAGCGATGCTTGTTTGCTCCAGCGGCAACATCTCCGCAGGCAGCATCTGCAGCTGCAGCGGCACGCTCAGCCCATCACCCGCGCGGCGCATCCGGATCCGGAAGAACACCTCGCCTGCCATGAACACTTCGCGCGCGGCCCTGCGCTGTAGTCCGTAAAAATCAGTCAAACCCTCAGCGTCGGCCTCATCTGTCCAAGTGAGCCAGAGACGCTGCAGCTCTTCCTTGCGGGAGGGATCCGCGATCTTCGAGATCGGCTTGATGCCATCGCCCACGGTGTTGGCCGCCCAGCTTTCAACCGCGTTCACAGCATAGCCGTTGTTGCGCACCAGCCAGCGGGCACGGGCCGTAATATCCGGACCTGACGCCGCGATGAGCGCATTCACATGCGCGCGCGTCGCCTGAAACCCGCGCAGGCGGCGGTGCTGCTGGCCTGCGTCAAACCCACCGATGAAAGCACCGAGACGCTGTCGCCAGTTCATCACAGATCCTTCACGACATAGGGGCGCATGATGCGCCCGGCGCTGCGCTCTAGCTTGGCCACGCGCCGCTCAATATCGCCGATCGCCGCGGCAAGCTCCGCATCCGTGCCGTAATTCACCGTCTTGCCGTCATAGCTGACCGAGCGCGTGCCGCTGTAGCGGGCGGCCAGCAGCGCGCTGTGGCGGGATTTCAACTCGTCGAGTGTCATCGTGGTTCTGGTCACTCCATGTATCGAGGCGTGCTGATCTTCCAGCCGCGCCGCCTTGGCGGTGTTACTCGCCCGGCTTGCGGGCTGTTTGGTTTCTCGGGTTCACTGTTCGGTGCGATCACCACGGTCTCGACCCCGGCCTGCTTCTCGAGCTGCCGCCACATGCGCTCATCAAAGCGGTCGGCGCCGAGGATCCAGACCGCGGCGCGGGCATAGACGCGGGTATCCAGTGCTTCATTGCGTTCGCGCAGCTTCTGCCATTCCTGGCGGGCAAAGCCGCGCTTGTTGCGGATCGTCACCAGCTGTTCACCCACCAGCTGTTTCAACCACTCGCTGTCCGCCCAATCAGGCAGGTGAATGGTCCCGGCAGGCGGTGCCACGCCCAGCGCGCGATCCTCATCCGTCAGCTTCTCGATCCGAAGATAACGATAAGTCTCGGCCTTGAAGGTCGCTGTGGCCACGGTCCAGAGCCGGGCCCCGCGTTTCAGTTTCCGCCCATTCACTGTGGCATCAACGAAGGTCGGGCCCGACACGGGCGTAGCCCGGTTGAAGCCTTCCAGGCCCTTGACGGGTGCGACCTGCGCGATCCCCTGCTTGCGCGCCCAGGCATAGACAGCGGCGGACTCGTAACCCGTATCGATGGCGAGTTTCGCCAGCGTCATGATCGCACCGTTCTGGTGCGCCCACATCTGGCTCAGCAAGGCCGTCAGTTTATCCCAACAAGCGGGATCGTCCGGCCCGCCCGGGATCACGATGTGATCCACCAGCCAGCTTTCGAGCCCGCGTCCCCAGGCCCAGACATCCACTTCGATCCGGTCCTTCTGCACATCTGCCCCGGCGGTCAGGAACAGCCCACCTGCGGGGATCTGTGCCGGGAAAGATACACGGCGATCCGCCAGCCGTTGCCATTCCGGGGCCTCCCCGCTCTCAATCCAGGTTTCGCCCAGCAGCGTGTTGCGCGCAGCGCGCAGCATCTCGTCGGAGCCTTGCGCTGCCACCCACTCCCGTGCGACCTGTTCCCAGCTTTTCCAGCCGATCGGCGAATAGAGCGCTGAGATGTGGAAGCCGATCGCGTTTGGATCGGTACCGACAGCGGTTGCCCGCCATTCGCCCCGCGCCAGCATCTCCGTCTTATGGTGCTCCGCGATGGGTTTTTCACACCCTGCGCAGTGGTAGGCTGCGGAGTCAGGCTGCCCTTTGTCCCAGCGCAGCCGTTCAAACTGCAGCCATTGCATGTGGCCGCAATGCGGGCACGGGACAAAATACCGCCGCTGGTCCGATGCCTCAAACTCACGCTCGATCCGGCTCAGACCCCGGATCGTGGGCGTCGAGACCATGAACACCTTGCGCCTGTGCGCGAAGGTCGTGGTGCGCGCTTCCGCCAGCGTGACCGGATCGCCTTCCTCGTCGGCCGAGGCCGGATAGGCATCGACCTCATCGAGAAATACATACCGCGCAGGCATCGACCGCAAGCCCGTCGCACTGTTCGCCCCGGTCAGCACCAGAATGCCGCCTGGGAATTCCTTGGACAGCATCGAATTGCCGGCATCGCGCGAGCGCGCTGGCTTCACCCTCTCCTTCAGTGCAGCGCTATCTTCAATCAGCGGATCGATCCGGCCGCGCGATGTGCGCTTGGCCATCTCCACGGTCGGCAGCACCGCCAGCATGGGCCCCGGCGCGTGGTGGATGACAAAGCCGATCCAGTTGTTGCCCGCTTCCGTGGCCCCGACCTGCGCGGCCTTCATGAACGAAATCCTCTGCGCCGGGTGTTTCGGCGAAAGAGCATCCATGATGCCGCGCAGATAGGGCGTGCGCGTGGTGCGGTATCGCCCTGGCTCGGCCGAGGCGCGCGAGCTGAGCCAGCGATGCGCATCTGCCCATTCCGACACCGTGAGGTCGGCATCGGGCCGCATTCCGCGCCGCCAGGTCCGCAGGATGTCTTCTGCCCCGTCGAAGGCGAGGTCGAGGCCCTCGGTCAGGTCTGCTGTTGCCCCCTCATCATGCAAGCGAGACCCTGAGGTCTGCCAGGGCGTCGAGCTGCTCTCGGACATGGGTTTCCAGCACCCTTTGCAGGATCGCAGTCTCGATCGTCACGGGTATGCCCGAGGCCTTCTCCATTTCTGCGGATAATTGTGCGGCCATCAGGGCTGCCACGCGGGTGGGCCAGGTGACCCAGGTGTCGCGCTCCTGGCGGGCCAAGCGGAACACCAGCGTCTCGGCGCGTGCGCGGTCGACCAATACACCCTTCTTCTTCTGGATCGACAGCTGGCGCTCTTGGGCCTGGTAGACCGTCAGTGCCGTGCGCGCCTTCAGATAGGACGTGCTGTCGCCGGGACCGGAGACGCTGCCGCCGCCGTTCGCTCCGCCATCACCTCCAGCGCCCAAACCACCTCGTGAGCGCATTTGCTGATCGGGATCGGTCATCACTCCGCGGCGCGCATCCGAAGCGGCAGCGTTGATCGACCCGTCCGGGAACAGCACCAACCGCCCGTTCTTGCGCGCCTTCTGCACGGCCCCGCGCGAGAGGCCGGAGCGTTCCGCATAGGCGCGTTCAGACAGTCCTTCCATGGCGCTGTGAATACCCTCAACATATTGTAACTAAATGAGAATAACGATCTTATTCAGTTGATTACACTCCCACATAGAGCGACTCTGGATGCAGGAAAACGATGCAACTCAGCCCTGGAGACGACGCCATGACCACGAAGACCACAACCCTCGCCAAAGCCCCCAGCGAAGCCCTGCTGCTGGAGATCGCAGCGAAGCATTTCCACACCGTTGAGACGCTGGAAACCCGCAACCGCGATCGCCTTGACTTCCACGATGTCGCCGTCTGGTCCATCCGCGCAGCGCTCGAGGAGGCTTTCGAGGCCGGACGCCGCGCCGCTTAAAACCCCACACGTCCAACAACCTACTCCTGAAAGGACACGCACATGGCCATCGCCACCACTTCCGACACGACACGCATCTTCATCGACCGCAGCCGCTTTATTGAGGCCATGACCGTGCCCGCGCTGCAGGGCCATTTCAATGACGTCAACCTGAACGCTGAGGTCTTCGAGATGGCGGGCCGGATCGGGATCGACTGCCTGACGATCGAGTTGGCCGATGTCGTCCCCCTCCTGCAACAGCACGGACTCATCTGAGCCCGCGCGCAAGCCCGCAACAAAACTGCAACAAGGAGACAGCCATGAGTACGCGCGCGCAGATCGCCATCGAGATCGGACCCGCAGAATGGGCTCACATTTATTGCCACTTCGACGGCTACCCCGCGCACATGCTTCCCGCGCTGGCGCCGTGGACGCCCGAGGACATCCTCGCCGCCAAGGAAATCCGGCAGGTCCGCGCAGACGCGCTGGACTGCTTCGATTCGCCCCGCGAGCCGCCGATCCTGCCGCGCCCGACCTGCCAGCTCTGTCACCTCTACGTCTGGCGGGACGGGGGATGGGTGGAACTCGACTCCGAAGGGGCAGCCCAATGACCAATCCTTCCCTCAACTGCCTGTCTGAGGGCGAAACCCTCGACGATCTGGCCCGCCGCGAATGCGCCATCGGTTTCGATCTGTGCTTTTGCCGCAGCGTCGCTGTGTCCGAACACGACTGGGAAACCGAGACCTGCGACCCGACCGAGGCGGAATTCGCGACGCTCTATGCCCTGACGGATCTGGGCGAGGCGATCGCCGTTCACGACGTCCAGCTCTCAAGCGCTGGTGCCGACGATGTCACCGTGGTCGCCCGCGCGCTCTTCGTGGCCATCGTCAACGCCCGTCGCGACCCGCCCGATGCGGCGCAGCGCCATGAGGCGGAACAGGCGGCGTCGCACAATACGGACTGGATCGCCTGAGTGGCACAGATAGATCATAAAGCACTGATATTGCTCATAATTGCCTACGATAATCAGAGCAGTAGAGCGAATGTGATTGTACCAAAACGATGCAACTCACCACGGAGCCACCACCATGACCACTACCGCCACCACCCTGATCGCCGACTTCCGCGCTGCCGCTGACGAGATCGAAGCCCGCCTCGCGCCCAGCGCCTGCGCCACGATCGCCTCGCACAACTGGATCGTGATCGATGACTTCGGGCCCCTGACCTTCACGCTCACGCCCGAGGGCCGCAAGCACCGCGCCACCTGCACGGGCCATGGCCGCGCGCACAAGGTCAACCGCTTCACGCCGCATGATGCCGAGCGTCTGGCCCGCGCCTGTAACGCGCGCGCTGCCTTCTGGGCCGACGCCGCGCGCGAAGAGGTCGCCACGCTGCGCAGCCATATCGCCACGCTGGAAGCCGCCAGCGCTGCTTGAACCCGAACGGGTGGGGCTGAGCGCCCCGCCACCACTTACAAGAAGGATCACAATCATGACCACGCACCCAATTCTGACCAGCCGCAACGAGGACTATGGGTTCTTCCGGGCCCTGACTGTTTGCCCCCACCGCGACCGCCGCAGCGCAGATGTCTGGACCACCGCGTCGCGCCTGATCGCTGATGCCATCGGTGCAGACAGCGAGGACGAGATGATCGGCATCCGCGACTTTCTCGACAGCCGCATGGGTCGCCACTTCGCCGACGATGTGGTCGGCAACATGACTGGCTGCAACATCGCGCTCGAGACCGCCATCACCTCCGCGATCCGCCGCTGGCAGGACTGGCGTATCAGCCGCAAGACCGAGTGCTGCGACGGGATCCCCGCAGGGCTGCCCTACCTGACGGGGTGGGTGCAGCATTTCGCCATCGCCGCCGCGATGGCCGAAAGTGACTGATCATCCCCGACAACTTATTCCATGACAGGAGGCCCAGATGCCCAAACTCACCGATACCCAGACCATCATCCTCAGCCGCGCGGCCACGCGCCCTGAAAATCTTGCCATGCCGCTGCCCGAAGGCCTGCATGGCGCTGCCGCACAGAAGGCCGTGACTGCGATGATCACACGCGGATGGCTCGAGGAGGTCGAGGCCAACCTTCGGCGCGGCGAGTCGCTCTGGCGCGAGACCGGCGATGGCCACGGCACTACGCTGGTTGCGACAGAGGCCGGTCTTGCGGCGATCGGCATCGAGCCGGTGGTGGCGACCACGACGACCAATCCGCGCACGGCGAAACTGGAGCTGGCCCCGGAGTCGAAAGATGCGTCTGCTGCACCAACTGGTTCTGCCACGCCCAAGCCGATCGCTATCCGGGCTGGGACCAAGCAGGCGGAGATCATCGCGCTCATTCAGCGGCCACAGGGCGCATCCATCAGCGAAATCGTTAAGGTGACCGGCTGGGCTGCACATTCCGCCAGAGGCATGATCTCGGGCGGGTTGAAGAAGAAGCTTGGACTTCCGATCATCTCCGAGAAGGTTGATCAACGGGGCACCGTGTATAAACTTGATGGGGCCTGACACCAGCCATTACCTCAAGCGCGAGAACAACCTGCGCAGCGCGTAGCTGCGCAGCAGGGATATCCCCACGAAAACTGCGCCCAGCGCCAGATTGTCACCAAGGCTCGTGTGCAAGCCGAACCATGGGAACACGATGATCTGCGTGACGACAGCCAGCACATACCCCAGCGCGACATTGGTGACAGCCTCGATCAGTGACATTCGGCGGGACTGGGCTGTCATGCGCGTTTCTTTCTGTTGCGTGCCGGTTTTGCGGTTTCAGTCGGTTCGATGACAAGGCTGGCTGTCCTTCCCGTCGCCATCTCCCACCGCCGCACGGCGACGTCGCAGTACACTGGGTCCAGTTCCACCGCGAAGCAGCGCCGCCCGGCGCGTTCGGCCGCGACGATCTGGGTGCCGGAGCCGCAGAACGGCTCATAGACCAGATCGCCCGGATCGGTGAAGGCTTCCAGCACCGCCTCGACCAGCGCCACCGGAAAGACAGCAGGGTGCGAACCAGCCGTACCCAGCCCGCCCTTGTGGCGCATGATGCGGAAGACAGAGTCCGGGATGCGGTGGCTTTGGATCGCATTGCCGGTGCCGGTCTTGGCGTGGACGGTGCCGTCGGCCCCGCGCAGCCCACCGCCGCCGAGGGTTGCGCCCGCATGCTTCGATGGAACGGTCTTGTGCGGTTTGCGCGGTGCGCGGTTGAAGTGGAAAATGAACTCGTGAGATGGGGCCAGGCGGCCGTTCCAGTCGCCCGGCAAGCCCGGACCCTGATCCCAGATATACCAGCCAAAGCGTCGCCAGCCAGAGGTGCGCATCCATTCGACCCATCCTTCCCAATAGGGCTGCCATTCGCTGTCGCGATGCACGAGGCCGAGATTGACCAGCAGTTGGGCAGCCTCGCTGACAGGCGCGGCGGCGAACACGCCCTGCATCAGCGCATCCCAATCGCCAACCTTCTCTTTCGCTGCCCCATAGTCGCGCTGCTGCGCATAGGGCGGCGAGGTGAACATCATCGACGCCTGCGCCCCGTCCATCAGCCGCGCCACCACTGCGGCGTCGGTAGCATCGCCGCAGATCAGCCGGTGATTGCCCAGCGCCCAGATGTCGCCAGGGCGAGTGATCGGTTCGGCTGGGGGCTCGGGAATTCTGTCAGCAGTGTCGTCATCTATTGGTGTGCGGTCCTCGTCCGCGTCGCGCAGTAAGGCGTCCAGCTCATTCTCTGGGATCCCGATCAGCCCCAGATCGAAATCCTCTGCCAGCAATCCCCGCAGTTCCTCAAGCAGCAGGGTCTCGTCCCAGTCACCCATCTCCGTAAGTTTGTTGTCTGCGATACGATAGGCCCGGCGTTGTGCCTCGGTCAGATGGCCCAGCACGATCACGGGTGCCTCCGTCATCCCGAGCTGAACCGCGGCCAGGACGCGGCCATGGCCTGCGATCAATTCGCCATCCGCTGCGACGAGGCAAGGCACGGTCCATCCGAACTCGGCCATGCTGGCGGCGATCTTTGCCACCTGGTCGGCGCCATGGGTTTTGGCGTTGCGGGCATAGGGCTTCAGCCGATCCAGCGGCCAGAACGCGATCTGGCTCGCGCGCAGATGCACAGTCATGCCGCGAGCCGTTTCGCCTTGAGGGCAGCAAAGGTCTCACCGGTTTCCACCAGCACTGCCTCATGACCGGTAAAGGACTGCCAGCGCTCGATGGCGACGTCGACATAGGCCGGGTTCAATTCCACGCCGAAGCAGACACGCCCCGTGGTCTCGGCCGCGATCAGCGTGGTGCCGGATCCCATGAAGGGCTCGTACACAGCTTGGCCGGGACTGGAGTTGTTCAGGATCGGGCGGCGCATGCATTCCACCGGCTTCTGCGTGCCGTGCACCGTGTCCGCATCCTGATCCTTGTTTGCGATTTGCCAGAGCGTCGTCTGTTTGCGATCGCCTGCCCAGTGGCCCTTGCCGGTCTTCTTCACCGCATACCAGCAAGGTTCATGCTGCCAGTGGTAATCGCCCCGGCTGAGCACCAGCCGGTCCTTGGCCCAGATGATCTGCGACCGGATGGCGAAACCGGCGGCCGTCAGGCTTTCGGCAACCGTCGCGGCATGCAGCGCGCCATGCCAGACATAGGCCACATCGCCGGGAAACAGCGCCCATGCCTCGCGCCAGTCGGCGCGGTCATCGTTCAGCACCTTGCCGGTGCGCTTGGTCTTGGCGGCGCCCGCCTGGTTGCGCCATGAGGGATCATACTCCACGCCATAGGGCGGATCGGTGACCATCAGCAGCGGGCGGACATCTCCCAGCAGCCGCCCAACCACGTCAGCGCTGGTGCTATCGCTGCAGATCAAACGATGCGCACCCAGCTGCCAGAGATCACCCGGCACCGACACCGGCGTGACCGGCAGGTCCGGAACATCATCCTCGCCCTCGACCGGGCCATCGTCGCCCAGCGCATCCGGATCCCGCAGCAGGGCATCCAGGTCATCGTCGCTGATGCCCAAGAGCGACAGGTCGAAATCCTCAGCCAGCAATCCCGCGATTTCGTCACGCAAGATCGCCTCGTCCCATTCGCCCAGTTCCGTCAGCTTGTTGTCAGCGATGCGGTAGGCTCGGCGCTCGGCCTCGTCGAGATGGCTGAGCCGGATAACCGGCACATCTTTCAGTCCCAACATCGCGGCGGCCAGCACCCGGCCATGGCCTGCGATCAGCTCGCCATCGTCGGCCACCATGCAGGGCACGGTCCAGCCGAACTTGGCCATGCTGGCAGCGATTTTCGCCACCTGATCGTCGCCGTGCATCTTGGCATTGCGAGCGTAAGGGCGCAGCCGGTCGAGAGGCCAAGTCTCGATCTGGCTTGGCGCAAAGACCAGGTCCATGTGGCGGTTCTCGTTTGGGGCAGGGCGACCGTGCCGATGCGCGCGGGCAACATTGCCAGCGACAGGATCGGGTCCGCGATGTGGGAAAAACAAAAACGCCCGCGAGGGATATCCTCCGGGCGCAAATCTTCGATGATCAAGGGGTACGTCAAGGGGGCTAGAAAAGTCAATCACGTTTTGTGTTTTGAATCAGTAGGTTCTGCAAAGTCTAAAACAGGTCGCTGTTGGGATGGCTTCCAACCTTGGCCAAACTGGCTAGGTTTTGGCCAAGGTGGATTCTTGACTAAAATAGTAAAATCCACTTTTTGGCCACCGGTTGCACGCGCCAACTCTTTGATAATGAGTCACTTTTATCTCAAGCTTGGACGGGGTGGCTTCAAAGTGGATTCCCCGGTGAAAAAGCCACGCGCTAGCGAAATGCTGCGCTCAGCCCCCCCGTATACGGATCGGGCCCGGGAGGAACCATGGGAGGGGGGTCAGGCCCCTTCGCTGTTGGCTTCGAGGTGATAGGGCGCGATCAAAGACGCTGCCGGGATTTTCCAGCTGCTGTTGATC
>Ga0307978_1000395_pt1 | contig 36397 bp, 38 predicted proteins | sample OrgLakmetage1056_FD_203151 | JGI IMG/M metagenome (GOLD analysis project Ga0307978, IMG submission 203151) | Saline water microbial communities from Organic Lake, Antarctica - #1056 | ecosystem: Environmental > Aquatic > Non-marine Saline and Alkaline > Saline | place: Antarctica: Organic Lake...
CTCCGATGGAATGCTCGGTAATTTGATCGGCGGTGATCGGCAGGTAAGGCGACATTGACGGCGTGTGGATAGAGCCCGTGATGGCGCAGGTTATGATGATCTTGGACATCTACTGCGCCGCCAGCTTGGGCATTTCGGCCATAAACTGCGCCAGAGAGCGATCCAGCATATCGGTCATTTCGTCCAGCTGCGCCTCAGTCACGATCATGGGCGGGCAGACGAGAAAGTGATCACCCGCCGCGCCGCCGTGCGTCCGGCGCGAATAGACGATGAGACCGTTGTCATAGGCGACATCGACAAAACGGGTAGAGGCGGTCAGATGTGTCGGTAGCGGCGCCTTGGTCCCGCGATCCGCCATCAACTCGAACGCGGTCAGCAGGCCTTTGCCGCGCACATCGCCGATGATCGGGTAGCGCTGCATCAGCCCATTCAGGCGCGCCGCAAGTGCGTCACCCATGAGCGCGGCGTTACCCACCATGCCTTGCCGGTCTATCTCGTCCAGCACGGCGGACCCTGCAGCACAAGACAGCGGGTTGCCCGCATAAGTAAAGCCGTGGACAAAGCCACCCGCCCCCATCACCGCATCGACCATATCGCCCCGCGCGATCATTGCGCCAAGGGGGGCATAGCCCGCGCCAAACCCCTTGGACAGACAAATGAGATCGGGCACAGTGCCCCAATGCTCGGCGCCAAAAAACGCGCCAGTGCGCCCTCCCCCAGTCATCACCTCGTCATGGATCAGAAGAACACCGTATTCATCGCAGATCTCTCGGATGCGCTGCATGTAGCCCGCGGGCGGGACCAGCGCGCCGGTGGATGCACCGCCAACAGGCTCAACGATGAATGCCATGACAGTCTCTGGACCCTCATCAAGGATCTTCCGCTCTAGCATGTTGGCATAGTACAGGCCGGACGCCGGATCATCCGCGTCTAAGTCGTCCAGATAGGCGCGGGGTGCGGGGATCTTGGGCATCCGCTCCATCATCGGATCGAACGGCGCGGTCATCGTGGACATGCCGGTAATGGCCAGCGCGCCGAGGGTGCAGCCATGATAGCTGGGAAAGCGCGAGATAACCTTGTAGCGCTGCGCCTCTCCTCGGGTCAGAACGTATTGCCGCGCCAACTTAAGGCAGCTTTCGACCGCCTCGGAGCCACCCGAGACAAAGAAGACCTTGTCGAGACCGCCAGGCGTGCGCGCCACGATCTTTTCGGCCAACTCTTCAGACGCTTCGGTCTGGAAATGCAGGCGATAGCCAAAGGTCGATTTCTCCATCTGGGCGCGCATCGCATCCAGAACGGCGGGGTTCGAATGCCCGATATTGGACACCATCGCGCCGCTTGATCCGTCGATATAGCGCTTGCCCGACACATCATACATATAGATCCCGTCTGCGCGGTCCAGCACGGGGCGGGGGGATTTCGTCTGATAGAAAAGATGCGACATTGGGGCGGCCTTTAGCGGCTAAGATGTTTACGCAGGAAGTTTTTCGTGCGCTCTTCCTTGGGGTTTTGAAAAATGACCTCGGGCGGGCCTTCCTCGACCACGACGCCCTGATCCATGAATAGCACGCGGTCACAGACGCTGGCGGCGAAATCCATCTCGTGGGTCACGATAATCATGGTCATGTGTTCCTCGGCCAGTTGCTTCATCACGAGGTTGACCTCCTCGACCAGCTCAGGGTCCAGCGCCGACGTCGCCTCGTCGAACAGCATCACCTTGGGCTTCATCGCGAGCGCCCGCGCGATCGCGACGCGCTGCTTCTGGCCGCCGGACAGGCGCGAAGGAAAGACGTCGATCTTCTCCGACAGGCCCACATGCGCCAGCTGCTCCTCGGCCAGTTTATTGGCCGCGGCGGTGGACAATCCCTTGAGCATCTTGGGCGCCAGCGTGATGTTGTCGCGCACGTTCAGATGCGGGAACAAATTGAAGTGTTGGAACACCATGCCAATGTCCTGCCGCACTTGGTTAACGTGCTTTTCATACTGGCGATACGGCAGCTTCTTATTGATCTGCACACCCTCCAGCCAAACCTCGCCCGACGACAGCGGGTCCAACTCGTTGATCGCGCGCAGCAGCGTGGACTTACCCGACCCCGAGGGGCCGATGATGGCAACGATCTGGCCCCGCTCGACGGTCAGGCTGATGTCTTTCAGCACTTCCAGCGCGCCAAAGCTCTTGGCGGCGTGGCGGATGTCGATGAAGGGGGTATCGGACTTGGTAGTGTCGATCATGGTTAAAGCTCCTTAGCGCGAGGCCGCGATGCGGCGCTCAAGGCGGCGCAATCCGGCCTCGAGGCACAGGTTGATGACGTAATAGCAGGCGGCGGCAGCGATATAAAATTCAAACGGGCGATACGTGCGGCTGATCGCCTGCTGTGCAGCCAATGTCAGCTCGGCGACGCCGATGACCGAGACCAGCGCCGAATCCTTGAGCAGCGCGATCATGTTGTTACCCATGGGCGGGATCACTGCGCGCACGGCCTGCGGGATCACGATGCGGCGCAAGGTTTGTCCGCGCGACAGGCCCAGGGTGCGGGCCCCCTCATACTGGCCCTTGTCCACGGCCAGAATCGACGCCTGTATAAGCTCGGAATTATAGACCGCAAAGTGTAGGCCAAGGCCGATGACGCCAGCGATGAAGGCCGGCAGGTCGATACCGACCTCGATCAGGCCGAAATAGATCAAGAAGAGTTGTAACAGCAGCGGCGTGCCCATGAAGAGCCATGCAAGCAGGCGGAACGGCAGGCGGATCACCCAATGGCCATAAAGCGCGATAACCGCGAACACGATACCGCCGAAAAAGCTGAGCAATCCAGCGCCGATCGTGATGGCGATGGTCCAGCCCATCCCCAGAAAAAGGATGCCGAAATATTCGGGGACGACGGTGAAATCAAGACCCATGGCGGCCTCCTGTCAGTTGGATGCACGCGCTCATACGATCTGCGCCCGGCGGTCCAGCCACTTGATGCCTTGGCCAACCACATAGATGATAATCATGTAAAGGATGCCCGCCAGCAGGAACATCTCAAACGGCTTGTAGGTCGAGCCAATGAAACGCTGCGCAGTATAGGTCAGCTCAATCACCGAAATCGGTGCGACCAGCGCGGTGCCTTTTATCAGCGCATTTATGTTGACGCCAAGGGGGCGGATCATCATACGCGCGGCTTGAGGCAGGATCACTTTGCGCATGGTTTGCGCGCGGCTCATCCCCAATGTGCGCGACGCCTCGGCCTGGCCCCGGTCGACGGATATGATGGCGCCCCGGATCGTCTCGGTCATATAGGCGCCGATATTGACACCCAGCGCGATGGTGCCGGCGGCGAAACTATCTAGATTGATACCAATCTGCGGGCCACCAAAATATAGGATAAAGATCTGTATCAGCGCGGGCGTCCCGCGAAAGAGGCTGACATAGGTGGCCGCAATCCAGCGGATCGGCGCTAAACGCGACAACCGGGCCATCGCCCCCAACGTCCCGCAGGCAAGGCCCAGAAGGCAGGTCAGCACCGATAGCTGCACCGTGACGTATGCCGCCTCAATGAAGAACGGGTAAACGCGAATCATCAGGTCGGTATCCAAGGGCGGTCTCCTCATAGCAGTGGGGCGGATGCCCTCAGTGGTGGTCGCTGCGCTCCAACATCGGCAGAGCACGGATTTCGCGGATAAGGGCGGTAGTTTCCTCGATCGCTGCCTCCAGGAATTTGCGGCCATTCTCGGCCGTGGCGACAGTCGGATCACCCATCGTGCCGTCCGGCGACACTTCGGACCACCAGCGCATCAGCATTGCGCCCCCGCCCTTGCCGGCCAGATCGAGGTTGAAGAACTTGGATTTCGGATCGTGCAGGTTCTGCGCGGCCGCCTTGGCCAGATCGACGCGTTCAGGGTGCAGGTGCATATACATCGCCGCCTCGAATTCACCCGCATGAGCGATGCCGCCCAACTCCGATGCGCGGATCTCGTTTATCCGGTCGCTCATTAGGTTCCAGTAGGAGGCCGACACGCAGATGATGGCGGTCTCAATTACCGTCTTTCGCGCGACCAAATCCAAAACCGGATGGTTCGAGCCGTGCGAATTGAGCAGCAAAATTCGGCGAAAGCCATGATGCGCCAGCGATTTGGTAACATCGGTGACAAAAGCGATCAGCGTTTCGGGTTGAATCCAAATAACGCCGGGAAAATCCTTGTGATGCTCGTTGAAGCCAAAAGGAAGCGGCGGCATCACAAACACCTCATCTGGTGCTGCCTTTGCCACCCCTTCGGCCACGGCCATGCCCAGCACCGTATCGGTGTCCAGAGGCATATGCGGCCCGTGATCCTCGGTCGCCGACACCGACAGAATTACGACGCGATCCTTATCGGCGTCGCGCACGGCCTCCCATGTCAGATGCCCGTATGTCGTTGTCATGTCTGCTCTGCCCCCAAAAAGCAGCAGGCCCGGCCGCGTCCATGCGGCGGGCCTGCTCATTTAGTCAGATCAGCGGATGTCGCCGCCAACCCACTCGTTCGCGATTTCCATGTAAGTGCCGTCCTCCATCATCGCGTCCAGCGCCTCTTTCATGGCCGCAGCCAGATCGGGGTTGCCCTCGCGAATGGCGATACCGGCGCCAACTGGCTCGGCCGATGGGTCCTTGATCTCGGCGAGGTCGTACTGGCCGCTCTTCATGGCGAGGATCACGGGGATCGAATCGTTCACGATGGCATCGACGCGGCCATTGGTCAGTTCCAGCAGCAACTCAGGCAAGCCCTTGTAGGTCTTGATGTTATAGCCCTGCTCGCGCGCCCACTGCTCATGCGTCTCGCCCAGCGTCACACCAACAACCGCATCGTCCAGACCCTCGACCGTAGTCAGGTCGGACCCTGCCACGGTAAAGATTGCGCGGCTGGTGGTGTAGTAAGGGCCGACAAAGTCGATGACCTTGTCACGCTCTTCGGTGATCGACATCGAGCCGACGACCGCGTCGTATTTGTTGGCCAGCAGGCCGCCGATGATGCCATCCCACGCGGTGGTGACAATCTCGGTCTCCAGACCCATACGCTTGGCGATTTCGGTGCCGATGGCAGGATCAAAGCCGACGACCTCGTTAGATTCGTTGACGAAGTTGAAGGGCGGATACTGGCCTGTCATGGCGATTGTCAGAACGCCGCGCTCCTTGATGCCTTCCAGCTCGTCCGCAACCGCGGGGCCTGCGATAAGGGCGACTGCCGCGAGGGCCGTGGCCCCCAGGAACGTCCGGCGGATCATGCTTGTCGATTTGGTCATTTTTGTTTTCTCCCTTGTTTATGTCGCTCTGGGCTGCGCAGGACGGATGCGGCGTAGTGCATAGATCCCGCCCCAGCGGCCCAGTTCACGGAAATGTTTGCACAAGCGCCAATCATCGTGCAAATAAATAAAAGAAATGTCTAAGATTGATGGAATCTATGACCCGCCCATATGAACAGCGCTTTGCTTGGAATCTAGACTGGAACCTTCTACGAACCTTCATGGTACTGGTGGACGAGGGCGGGATCACCCCCGCGGCGACATTCCTGGGGTTGAAGCAGCCGACCATATCATCGGCGCTGAAGCGGCTGGAGGCGCAGGTTGGCCAGCGCTTGATTAACCGCTCCTCCACGCATTTCAGCGTCACACCCCTTGGAGAGGTGCTCTATCGCGAGGCCTGCACGATCTTTGGCACGGTCATGCAGTTGCCCACGCTGCTGGATGCGGCAGGCGACAAGGTCACCGGCCATGTCGCCATCGCGCTGGCCAGCCACGTCATCAGCCCGCACCTGGATGCGGTGCTGGAGCGTTTCAACGCGGCGCACCCGGACGTCACCTACAGCCTGTCCATCGCCGAAAGCGAGGAGGTGATCGGGCGGGTGGCTCAAAACCGTGTATCATTCGGAGTTTGCCTCGTGTCGCACCCGGCAGCGGGTCTGGAATACCGCGTGCTCTACCGCGAATATTTCGGCCATTACTGCGGGCCGGGTCATCGCCTCTTTGGCAAGACGGGGCTCAAGTTGCGCGATCTGCGCGACGAACAAGCCGTGTCGTTCCAGACTGATACCGCTGCTGGGCCTTTGTTTGAGTTGGCACGCCTACGCCAAAATGCCGAAATGCGCCCGGGCCTAAAGGGGGTATCATCTAGTCTGTCTGAGGTCCGGCGCCTGATCATGAGCAATGTGGGAATAGGCGCCCTGCCTGTCCACGTCGCCGCACGCGACGTGGCGGCGGGCCGTCTGTGGCAGCTACCGCCAGAGACGGGCCTGCCCACCATCGACATTCACATGGTCAGTAATCCCGCCCGCACGCTGAACCGCGCCGAGGCTGTCCTGACCGATATGCTGGTCGCCGAGATCACCGATGTGCCGCTTAGCGAGCGCTCTTACTCCTAGACGCGGAGCGCATCTAGACGCCGTGTCTAACTGCGCAGCACCGCAAGCATGTCGTCCAGATCGGCGCAGGGATGCGCGCCCGTCGCCTTTATCTGAGCAGTCACGTCGACTGGCAGGCTGGAATTGCTATCCTGCGGGATCTCGTTCAGCTTCCCCCCCATCAGCACTGGCAGGACTGCGCCATTTGCCGCCAGCGCGGCCATCAGCCTACGCGCATAATCCAGCCCGATCCCGTTATAAGTGCTGATCGCGATGGCATCCGCGCCAGTTTCAAGCGCCCGCGCCACCATGACCTCGGCGTTTATCGCGACCCCCGCCTCGATCACCGTCGCGCCCAGCCCCTCAAGCGCACGGCGCACCAGATAAGCACCATGTTCATGCACGTCCGTCGTGCCCAGCGCGACACGCCGGTGCACCAATCGCACATTTGCCTGCCGGGCGATCCAAGCGCCTGCCATCTCGTCCAGCTCCTCGGCCCAGTCGGCGGCGACCAGCAGTGCGCGGCGCGCGCCCTCCAGCGGCCCTGCGCCCCAAAGCGCCTCAATCCGTCGCGCGCCCAACCGCCGAATTGCCAGCATCAACGCGGCTGGATCGGCGATATCGACACCCCGTTCGGCCAACCCTTTGAGCGCTGTTTCGGCAAAGATGCGCCCGCCCGAGATCAACCGATCTGCCATCTGCTCAATCAAACTATTGTCTCGGACAGCTGCGTGGCCCGGCGCATGATCGGCAAGCCGCGCGGCAAAAATCTGAGCATCAAGGATCTCGTTCACATCAGGAATACGAACATTTTCGGTGACAGGCACAGAATTGACCGCATGGCCAGAATGGTGTTCATGCAAAGCCTCAAGATCGGAAATCAAGTAACTGGCCAAGCTGGCATAATTTGACGTAGCGCCTCCTTGGTATGCAACCGTATTACCAAAAATCATTGTGCCGGGCGTGTCCGTCTCGCGCGCCAATGCTGCCTGAAACGCCGCCCGCATCAACGGGGCTGAAAAATGGTGCCCAAAGCAGAACGACACCGACGCGCCAATCAAATCCTCGACAATATGTTTCTCAATCAAAGCCATACCAAAGGCCGACGTCATGTCCAAAAACAGCCCCGCGAATCCATCATCTAGATTGGAATGGACCAGTATCTCGGCCTCCTGCGCCGCGATCAGGCCCAGCGCGCGCAAGGTCGCCTCGGTCGTGGCCACGTCGTCGTCCCAGTAAGGCAAGCGAAAGGTGAAATACTGCCCAAGATTGCCAATCGCTGTGGCCCCTGCGGCGATGGCCGCGCGGGTATTTTCCAACGCGCCCGGCGGGCCCAACATGAAATCACCAAAATGTGCTGCGGCGGGGCTGGCCCCTGTGATGCGCGCAAAATCTTCTGGGCCGGTCAGCACGATCCCGGTACCGCGCGTGGCGCCTGCCCTGCAGTCCGGCGGATACCCCATCGTCCAAACTAACGTAACGCCAAACCGGTCGATGCGCACGCCTTCCGTTGCCGCGCAGACGTGCAATTCACTCATTGCGGCGACAGTCCGGTCTATGCTGCGAAAACAGATATCTTCATGCTGCATCATGCGCCCAGAAGACATGGCGAGGCGTTTGTACTCGGCCTCCGACGCCACGCCCTCTGTCTCCAGAAACAGTGACCGGCCCAGCTGCCAATCGGCAACCATGCGCCGCCCCTCAGCCAGCAGATCGGCCCCCGGTGACATCGCGGGGTCGGTCAGGACTGGCTCACTCCCATTCCACATTTGATCATCTTGCCATCTGCCCCTGCCTTGATCCGCATCTGTGCGAGTATGTCCCATGCTAACGCGCATCGCGAAAAGAATTACATGAAACTCGGCATCATTGGCGTTGGGCATCTGGCGATCTCGCTCCCTCAGGGGTGCGGGCAGGCCATGTGCCAAGCAGCATACCGCTGTCGCCGCCCAGGCACGGGCCCGCAGACGGCGCGCGACGGCGGGATCGCTCTGGCCAGGGACAGCGCCCAGATTGGGCAGCGTTGCGGCGCAGTGCTCGTCGCCGTCCAGGCCAGGTGAGGCGCCCGGCACATCATGCCGATCACAGCGGCCAAACTGCGCGCCGGCCCGACGCTGATCTATCCCGATCTGCCCGGCGCGCGCGCTCTGGTGCTTGCGCCTCTGACGCATTAGCGCCGCGCCGCCGCGCAGGTCAGCCGCCATGCCCAATCTCAAAGTTATTACCGGCCCGGTCCTGCCCCGACACCAGATGCAAAGGACGCGTTCCATAGCCTTGGTTTGGATGCTTCTTGCCGATCTCGGCGCCCAATTGGTGATCGTAGAACGACGTGGCCGGCATCAGCCGCACAATGAATGCAGCGCGGCGGTGATCGGTGTGGTTCGCCTTGGATCCGTGGATCATATAGACATCGTGAAACAACACCTGCCCCGCCTTCAAAATCAGCGGCTCGGCTGCGGCCTCGTCAAAATACTCAGCGTCGCAGACCAGATTGATCGTCTTGTTATCCCCCTCCTGCCACGAATGACTGAACAGCTCATGCGCTTTATGCGAGCCGGGGATAAAGGTCATCGGGCCATTCTCGGGCGTCACATCGTCCAGCGGGATCCACATGGTCAGCGTCTCCAGCGGGCGAATTGGATAGTAGCCGCCATCCTGATGCCACGGCGTCTCCCTGCCATTGCGCGGCGGCTTGCCGAACAGGGTCGTCCCCCACAGTATGATATCATCGCCGATCAACTGGCGCGCCGTCTCTATCAGCTTGGGATGGGTGGCGAACTCCAGAAATGCCTCACTGCCCTTCACCCCCATTGACCCCCGCTCACCTGGTGTGGAGCAAGGATGATGTCGGACCCGATATCAGGATTCCGCGCCAGCAGCGCCTCATACTCTGCGCGCATGTCAGCGATCAGGTCAGGCCGGAACTCCCAATCGGGAATGACCCACCCCCGCTAGTGATATTCGCCGACCTGTGCCGTGCTGAGTGGTTTTGGGGTCTCGCTGGTCATGGAGTTTCCTTTGGGATGGGGTAGTCGTCCGGGCAAAGGATCCGCCCCGCCCCGCCAATCTGTCAAGCGGCAAGCGGCAAGCACGACCAAAATCTGAAGTGGGCCTTCGCTTTGGCTTTTTCTTGGTCCAAATATCCAAATCCCGCACCATCGGCGCGCACTTGGGCCAAACGCGGCGCTCAGCCCGTCACCCGCGCGCGACAAACCTCGGCAAAACGCTCCGCCCCGGGTGACAAATCGCGGCCAGTTCGCTGCACTAGAACGATACTGTTGGCGCACGGCGCGCCAGACAGGGGCCGCATGACTAATACATTGCCGTCATAGTTCATCGGGCAGTCTGGGCGTGTTGCCAACCGGGCACAGCCCATGCCGTGGCCAACCATCGCGTGCACCATCGCCAGCGATGTTATGCGGTGCACCATATTCGACGCCGCCCCCGCATCCGTCATAAGTCCGGTAAAACAATCACGGCTGAGATCAACATCCAGCAAGATCATTGGCTCCTCCGCCGAATCCTGCGGCGACACATCACGCCCGGCCATCAGTGGATGCCCCTCGGGCAGCAGCACAAAGGCTCCAGCATGGTCATCGTTTCCGCCATCACACCCGCGCCCAGCGCCATGTCATAGAACAGTGCGATCTCACTCTCGCCCGCGGCCAGACTTTCACGGATACGGCGATGATCGCCTTCGATCAGGCGTACGTTCAGATCCGCCGCATCCTGCAACAATTCGACCCGCTACGATGATTGCAAAATACAATCGAAGGCCACCAGCGCATTGGTCATGCGGGGGCGCCTCCCGCGCAATCCTGCCAGTCTGCGCAGTTGAACTCGTCTGCGACCTTGGATGCTAAACTGCCTGCGAACGTATCGGACACATGGGATGGATCGTCGCGCAGCACATTGATGCAAAAGGGACCGTTGGCCGCGATCCTAACCGCGGCTGCGCTCTTGTGATGCATACAGACCAGCAGGGTCGGCCCCACGCCGTCCACCGATACCACCGACATGGCCGACATGGCCGACACGGTAACACACCCCCGTCCGGCGGCCCCAGCGGTGATCACGACGTTCACGGTGCAGGCCACATAGCTCATACCCGACAGAAAACGCACCTTGAGGTCCGGTGCCATATTGGTCGCCGCTCTGGCCTTTTTCTGGAGGGACGCCTGCATCGGTCTGGACTGCGCCCGGCCCCTCTCAAAGACGGATTTCGATTAGCAGACCTTCAGGAATCCAAAAGCGGCGGCATCAGCTGCACATGCCCGGAATTGCGCCAGTGCGCACCGTGGCCTCACAGTGCTGGCGAAACGCGTCCAGCAGGCGAGTCGATTGCATGTCCCGCAGCATCGCGAGGCCCACGGTCATCGACGCGGCATCATCACCAATCCGCTCCAGCGGGACATAGGCCAGCGGGCGGCCCGTTTCGGCGCACATGTTCAGGGGCCTCGACGTCATCAGCGAAAACCCGATACCGGCTGCCACGAACGAGCGCAGCATAGACGGGTCGGCACATTCGGCGACGATCTGCGGCACCACGCCCGATTGCTCGAAAAGCGACAGGAAATACTGTCGGCTAATGGCCAGATCCAGCAGCACGAAAGGCTCGCCCGCCACGTCGCGCAGGCTGAGGGACGCACCGGACGCCATCGGATGATCTGCCGCCAGAAGGACATAGGTAGGCATGATCGCCAACGGGTGGAACACCATATCGGGGCTGACATGGCTCTTATAGGTCAGGGCCACATCGATCTGCGCACGGCGTAGCCCCTCCATCAGCGCGCCCTCGCTGTCGGCCGTCAGCTTGAGCGTCACGCCCGGATAGAGGCCGGTGAAGGATCGCCAGAGTTCGGGCAGGATCAGCGGCGCGAACGTGTGGAATGTGCCGATATGTAGCGGCCCCGACACCAGCCCCACCGCCTCACCCGCAACCTCATAAAGGCGATGTGCCGCGCGCAGCGATTCCTTGGCAGCCTTGAGCATCCGCTTACCTGCGGGCGTCAGGACCAGCCCTTGCGCGTGTTGGCGGATGAACAGCTGCACGCCCAGCTCCTCCTCCAGATGCAAGATGGCTGACGACACTGACGGTTGCGAGATATTGATCGCTTCGGCGGCGCGGGTCACGCTGCCGGTTTCGCCCGCCGCGACAAAGTAACTGAGCTGGCGAAGGGTAAAGCGCATGGCGGGCCGTCCTTGGCTGGTGCGATGGCGGTAGTGTGCGCCGCGCAGGATGCCGGGATCAATGGCCTTTAGCCACTAAAGCCCAACCTCAAGCCGATCCAGCACGCGGGCCAGCATCTCGTCGCAAGCCTCCAGCTGATACGAGTCGATATACTCATTCGGTTTGTGGCCTTGGGCCATGTGCCCCGGCCCGCAAACCGACGTCGGGATGCCCAGACTATGGTGAAAGAGCCCCCCTTCGGTGCCAAACGCCACTTTGATCGCCGGACCGGCATTGCCGGTGACGTCCCGCAGCAAGGCGACGATGGCAGCGTCTTGCGCAGTATCAAGGCCGGGATAGGCGTTCGTTTCCGCGATCTCGATACCGACATGCGGATGGCGCGCAGCATAAGGCTTGGTGATCTGGGCCGCATCCTCGACCAAGCCGGCCACGATACCCGCCGGATCATCGGCGGCAATGTTGCGGATCTCGAAGTCCAACGTGCAGTGATCCGGCACTATGTTCAGCACACGCCCGCCTTGCATGATCCCCGCATGAAGTGTGGTGTAGGGCACCGAATACGCCGTATCCCGCGCACCATGTGCCGCCAGCACCGTCTGCCGCGCACGCAGGCAGGCCATGAAATCAGCCCCCAGATGCAACGCGTTGACCCCCTCGGGCGCCAGCGCACTGTGGCTCGCGTGGCCGGTGCAAGTGGCACGCAGGGCCGTCTTGCCCTTGTGGCCGGTGGCTATGCGCAATCCCGTCGGCTCGCCCACGATGCAAAGCGCCGGAAGGATGCTGCGCGGCCCCAGCGCGTCCAGCAGACGGCGTACACCGACGCAGCCAATTTCCTCATCATAGGACAGCGCCAGATGCAGGGGTGTTTTCAGGTCGCGCCCGGCGGCCAGCCGCGCGGCACGGATCGCGCAGGCAACAAAGCCTTTCATATCCGCCGTGCCGCGCCCGTAATAGCGCGCCCCATCGCGGCGCAGCTCAAACGGATCGCCGTTCCAATCCTGCCCCTCGACTGGGACCACATCGGTATGGCCTGATAGCATCACGCCGGGCCGGTCTTGCGGGCCGATGGTGGCGAACAGATTTGTGCGCGTGCCATCCTCACTCTCGGCCAGTTCGCATGTCACGCCCACCTCGCTCAGCACCTGGGTGACGTAGTCGATCAGCTCGCGGTTGGACGTGCGGCTGACGCTGGGAAAGGCAATCAGCCGCTCTAGAATATCCAGCGTCTGCATTGTGTTATAAATCTCCAGGCACGCCGTAGCTGGGCGCCCCAGACGGGTTGAGCGCACGGCTGACATAGGCGTCCATCTCACCCTTCCACCGCTCCCAAAGGTCACCGAGCGCGGCAATCGGGCAATCATCCCGCCAATCGACGCGCAGGTCGGCGACAGGCCATTCCACGTCACGCACCAGCAGCATCCCGGCCGAATGGACGTCGCCCTCCTCCCCGCCCGCTTTCAGGGCAGCCTCCATCGCAGCAATCAAGCGGTCACCCAGCGGCTGACCAGCCAGCCCTGTGAACGCATCGATCATCGCTTGCGGGACAGCCTCGCTGGTCAGCAGGTTTCCGGCGGCGACCGCGCCATCTGCGAGCGCAACGTGATGTGTGCCCAGCGTATTGGCGCCCGAAAAATGCGCCGTGCCGCCCGCCGCATCCACCAGCGCAAGCTGGCGATACTCCAGATGCGGCGCGTCCTTTTTCAGCGCCGCCAGCGCATCAACCGCAGACATTCCCTGCCCCATCAGGTCCAGCCCCTTTGGGCCCAGACGCGGGTCAGTGATATTCTGCGTCGACACGGCCCCGGCACCCACGCGCACATGCGCGCAGCGCGCAGCAACACAGGGCGACGACGACGAGACGGCGACACCAAACATGCCCGTGTCGGCGCACCGGGCGGAGATGGAAAATGTCATGTGCGAACTACCTTTTTTTTCAATCTGGAATCACTGCGGTAACTTCGATTTCAACTACCCATTCGGGCCGCGCCAGCGCCTGCACCACAATCCCGGTAGAGCAAGGATGAACCCCCTTAAGCCACTTGCCCATCTCCTGATATACTGCCTCGCGATAACGGATATCGGTCAGATACACCACGATGCGGCAGACATGCGCCATCTCGCTGCCGGCCTCGCGCAGCAGCATGTCGATATTCTCCATCGTCTTGGCGGTCTGCGCGCCAGCGTCACCCGCCCCGGTACTTTCGCGGTTATCAAGATCCTGCGCGACCTGGCCGCGCAGAAACACCATGGTGCCGCGGGCGACGACACCCTGGCTCAGGTCATTGTCCAGCTTCTGCTCAGGATACGTTTGCTTGGTATTGAACGGGCGTAGGCGCTTGTGGATCATGTGGTCAGTCCTTGACTTGGGCAGGCGGGGTTTGGGCAGGCGGGGCCCGGTTACTCGGCGGCTTTGAGCAACATCTCGCTATAGTGCTGCGCGACCGCGCCGTCGCCTGCGCGCGCCTCAATGCCCGCCATCACACGATCTGATAGAAACGCCCCCTTCTTGACAAAGTTCAACGGCACGTCCCAATCAAAATTCCGGTAGACGGCGGCGCGCTGCGCAAAGGGCGGCGATTGCGCGAACAGCTGGAAGGTCAGGCGGTGGCCCGCGTAGTCGGAGTTTAGCAGATCGCGTGCATAGGCCAGCAACTTGCGACGATCGTCGGCGATCCAGTTTTCATTGATGGAGTAGTATTTATCCATCCAAGGCTTCGTCTCGGGCGCGTCGAACATGGCGGCGTTGGGCGTCACGCAGATCTGGCCACCGCACAGCTCGCGCGCGATGTGCATCATGGCGTTGAGGTTGTTCAGCGCGTGGCACCGGCCCGTCATAAGCAGCGATTGGTTCGGCATCATGAGGCCAGCAGGCGAGCGTTCTGCCAGCGCGATAGATGCGGTCAGATGCGCGTTGATCCCCTCACGCCAGATCGCGAGATCCGCCAGCTTTTCCTGAACGGCGGGTTGCTTGTCCAGCCCCGTCTGGCGCGCGTTAAACAGCGCGGCACCAATCATCTGGTCGGCCTGCTTCAGTGTGCGCTGCACAAATGCAAAGGCGGAATACCGGTGCAGGGTCGAACGGATGAACGCCGCCGCCTTGGTATGGCGATAGAACACAACATTTTCCCACGGGATCAGCACGTTGTCAAAGATTACGATAGTATCGACCTCGTCGAATCGGTTGGCCAGAGGATAGTCGCGCATATCCGCGCGTGGGCAGCCGCCGCTGGCCCCGGCAAAACCGCCCCGGCAGAGGAATTTCAACCCCGGCGAGCCGAGATCGCAAATAAACCCAACGGCATAATCGCTCAACTCCGCATTGCCCCAGTTGGCGATGGTCGGTTTGGTGAATGCCTGATTGGCGTAGGCCGCCGCCGTCTCATACTTGGCACCGCGCACGATCAGGCCCGCGTCCGTCTCCTTGACCACATGCAGCAGCATGTCAGGATCCTGATCCTGCGGTGCAAGACTGCGGTCGCCCTTGGGGTCGGTATTGGCCGACACGTGAAAGGGATCTTCTTTCAACACTTTATGGATATGTGTCTTGATGTTTTTCGAGAACTGAGGATCGACCTCGTTCAGCATGTCTTGCCCATCATAGAGCGACCACATCTCGCCAACCGTCTCGTCGCCCACACGCGTCACGACGCCGCCAATATCCTCCATAACCGCATCGGTCGCCCGGCGCTTGGCCCACCAATCATCCTGAGTATAAGGCAGCGCGCTACCGATGGCGTTCCGCTCAGTGCCGTCATGGATGGTCATCACGTCCGCCGTCGCCGGATCATGCGCCATGTCGTAGATGCGAGCGCGAATATCGACCAGAGGCTTGAACATCGGATGCACGGTCACGTCTTTGACCCGCTCACCGTTCATGTAAACCTCGCGGTTGTCGCGGATCGAATCCCTGTACGCGTCGCTAGTTCTCAGCATGAATCATCCCCTTGGCTATCTGCTGCGCAGAGGCTAGCGGCAGTCCGGAAGCCTGAATAATACGCGTTTCCTAGGATGGTCAGAGGATTTTCCGATGCACCGGCTCGCCGTATTGCGTCACCCCAATTTGCGGCAATGCCGCCGGCCGCGCCCGGATCACCTGATAGGCCAGAAAACCGGCCCTATTGGGACGGGCGGCTCAGAACATATGCCGCTGCGCTGCCCATACAGGTGGCTTGAACCGCGATCAGCCACCAATCCAACCCGCCCAACAGCGACGCCGCAAGGACGGCGCACATCGCGCCGCAAGCCATTCCCTTGTAACGCGGCGCGATGGCGCCCCGCGCCTCCCAATCAGCTATGATCGGGCCAAAAATTCGGTTGCCAGCCAACCACGCGCGCAATCGTGGCGCACTTCGCGCAAAGGCAAAGGCAGCTAGCAGCACCAAGGGTGTCGTGGGCAGCAGCGGCAAGATCACCCCGATAGCGCCCAGCGCCAGCGAGATGCAGCCCACACAGACCCACAGGACACGCATAAAAGCGCCCGCCTGAGGCGTCGCGCCGGTCTTCGTATCCGGGTCTCGGTCTGGGTTAGGTGCGGGATCAGGTATCATGTAACTTTGCACTCTTCTCAATGAAGGGACCACACCATTGTGCCGCCACGAGATTAGCCCTCACGAGCAAGCGCGGCGCCCCTGCTTTTTCTTGGTCTTAAATATCCTTATTCCGCAGCAAGCCACGGCGACTACCACCAATCGAGAGCATTTTACGCAGATTTCCGCACCGGCGCCGGGCCATGCCCAGCATTCCAATGCCGGGCCGCCGCGCCAAACGCCTCGAAAAGGGGACGCGACACCGGGTCGGTCGCCGCGTTCCATTCAGGGTGCCACTGCACCGCCAGCGCGAAACCCCGCGCGCCAATCACGTGGATTGCCTCGGCCGTGCCGTCAGGTGCGTGGCCCTCAACCGCGATACGCGGGCCCGGCGTCTTGATCCCCTGCCCGTGCAACGTGTTGGTCATCACCTCCTGCGCGCCTATCAGGCGGTGGAATATGCCATCCTCGGCCAGCCTTACCACGTGGCGCAGCGCGAACTGCTCTTCCAGCGTGCCATCTGGGGGCATCCGGTGATTATCGCGCCCCGGCAGATCACGGATCTCAGGATGCAGCGTGCCACCCATCGCGACGTTGATCTCCTGAAAGCCACGGCACAGGCCCAGAATTGGCTGACCAACTTCGACACAGGACCGCACAAGCGGCAGAGTGATCGCATCGCGCGCCTCATCAAACGCACCATGCGAAGCGCTGGGCGGCTCGCCGTAATGTTCGGGATGCACGTTGGCACGCCCACCCGTCAGCAGGAATCCGTCACAAACCTGCATCAACTCGGCCACGCTGACAAGCGCAGGATCGGCGGCGATGACATAGGGCATGGCGCCCGCGACATGCGCGATTACATCTAGGTTCATCCGGCCCACTGCGTGAACGGGATAGCAGTCGTCAATGAAATATTGATTGCCGATGATGCCGATAACGGGTCGATTCATAGGGGCCTGCATGCTGCGAAATTGTTTATTTGCATTCTGACACCCACAGGCAAAAGTTCAACCCCCGGCGCCGCCCGCGCCCTGCGCCTCCGGTTTACCGCGCGCACCGCGGCACCTGTCGCTGCAATGGCGCACATTATCCCAGTCGCGCGCCCATTTGCGGCGCCACGTGAAGGGGCGCCCGCAAGTCGCGCATATCTTGGATGGCAGATCGCCCTTTTTGCGGTGCTTCATCCTGCCTCCCGGCCCAATCCATTGATGCCAAAGCGCCCATTACGCGGCGCCAACCGGGCATAATGGATCCTACCATACCGGGCCCGGCGCTTAATGCGCACATGTTAAAGCGCGAGTGTTAATCTGCCGCAGGCGCGGCGGGCTCGGCGGCGGCGTTCACCTCAATGTTGACGCCGTCCTTAACCCCGCCGGCCTCGTCCGGAGTGTTCCCGGCAAAGCTGAGCCATGCGACCAGTCCAAACAGCAAAAGCAGCGCAAAGACTACCATGCCAATCATGCCGACGATGGGGGTCTTGTGGGCGGCCTTGTTCTTTTCGGTATTCGTGTCGGGTGCCGACATGGTGCGTCCTTCCTGAGACCATTTATACGGCGCGCACGCCGCAGTAGGCCATTGAAGGCCTCTTGTTATCTCACTAACTCTGGTCGTAGCCAAAAGGTTCCGACCGAAAGGACACACCATGCCCGACACCGCCCCCCATACCATCCACCTGTCCGACTACACCCCGCCGAACTGGCTGGTGCGGGACGTGCATCTGACCTTTCGCCTCGATCCAACGCGCACGCGGGTCGCGAGCCGGATCACCTTCGTCCCCAACCCGGCGGCATCCAGCCACAAATTCGCACTGGATGGCGAGAAAATGACCCTGATCCGCGCCAGCATCGATGGGGTTGAAGTGACGCCGAATGTCACCAAAACCGGCCTGACCTGCGACGTGCCCAACGCCGAATTCGTCTGGGAGGCCGAGGTGGAGATAAGTCCAGCCACCAATACCGCGCTCGAAGGGCTCTATATGTCCAGCGGCATGTACTGCACCCAATGCGAGGCAGAGGGCTTTCGCAAGATCACGTTTTATCCCGACCGTCCCGATGTGATGTCTGTCTTTACAGTGCGGATCGAAGGCGGTGAGCCTGTGATGCTGTCCAACGGCAATCCTGACAAGATCGGCGACGGCTTTGCAGAATGGCATGACCCGTGGCCAAAACCGGCCTATCTCTTTGGGCTGGTGGCTGGACGGCTGGTCAACCATCCCGGCAGCTTTACCACCATGTCGGGCCGCGAGGTTGAGCTGAATATCTGGGTGCGGCCCGGCGACGAGGGCAAATGCGCGTTCGGGATGGAAGCACTGAAGGCGTCGATGCGCTGGGACGAGACCGAGTATGGTCGCGAATACGATTTGGACCTGTTCAACATAGTCGCGGTCGATGACTTCAACATGGGCGCTATGGAGAACAAGGGGCTGAATATCTTCAACTCCTCCTGCGTTCTGGCCAGCCCCGAGACCAGCACGGATGGCAATTTCGAGCGGATCGAGGCGATCATTGCGCATGAATACTTCCACAACTGGACGGGCAACCGGATCACGTGCCGCGACTGGTTTCAGCTGTGTCTCAAGGAAGGGCTGACCGTCTTTCGCGACGCGCAGTTCACTGCCGACATGCGCAGCGCCCCGGTCAAGCGGATCGAGGATGTGATCGCCCTGCGCGCTCGGCAGTTTCGCGAGGATAACGGCCCCCTAGCCCATCCCGTGCGGCCCGCCTCCTTTGTCGAGATTAACAATTTCTATACCGCCACCGTCTACGAGAAGGGTGCCGAACTGATCGGTATGCTGAAAACGCTCGTCGGGGATGAGGCGTGGGCCAAAGCCTTGGCACTCTATTTTAAGCGCCATGACGGGCAGGCCTGTACCATTGAGGACTGGCTGCGCGTGTTCGAGGATGTCACCGGCCGCAACCTGGCGCAGTTCAAGCGTTGGTACGAGGATGCGGGCACGCCCCGCCTTTCGGTAACGGATGACTTCGTGGACGGCACTTATACGCTTCACTTCAAACAGGAAACGCCGCCGACACCGGGTCAGGCAGACAAGCCGCCCCGCGTGATCCCCATCAAGGTCGGCCTTCTGGGCCAAAACGGCAGCGAAGTCGCGGCGACGCAGCTGCTGGAGATGACGCTGGGTGAGCAAAGTTTTGAGTTCACGGGCCTTTCTGCACGGCCGGTCCCATCAATCCTGCGCGAATTTTCCGCCCCTGTGATTCTCAAGCGCGAGACTAACGATGCCGAGCGCGCGTTCCTGCTGGCCCATGACACCGACCCATTCAACAAGTGGGAGGCGGGGCGTGCACTGGCCCGCGAAGTACTGCTGGCGATGATTTGCCAGGATGCGGCGCCTGATGCGGCCTACTTGGAGGCGTCGGGCATGATGGCAAGTGACGAAAGTCTGGATCCGGCATTCCGCGCGCTGGCACTGGGGCTGCCCAGTCAGGACGATCTGGCGCAGGCGATCCATGATGCTGGCGGCACGCCAGATCCGCAGGCGATCTGGAATGCTATTGAGACGCTGAAAGATGCGCGCGCGGATGCGATGGCGCAGACGGCGCAATCACTCTACACGCGGCATCAGGTCACTGCGCCCTATGATCCGGGCGCGGCGCAATCGGGCGCGCGGGCGCTGGCCAATACCGCGCTGGCGGTTATAACGCGCCGCGATGGCGGCGATGCCGCGCAGGCACAGTATGATGCGGCAGATAACATGACGCAGCAGCTTGCGGCGCTGGCGTGCCTTTTGCAGGCCGGGCGCGGCGATGCGGCAGTTCAGGCATTCTATGATCAGTGGCAGGATGACAGGCTGGTTGTCGACAAATGGTTCAGCCTTCAGGTCGCTTATGCAGCGCCCGATCAGGCGGCAGCGACGGCTGAACGGTTGACGCAGCATCCTGATTTCACAATGAAAAACCCCAACCGTTTTCGCGCAACTTTGGGCGCGCTGGTCGGCTCGCCTGCAGGCTTCCACCACGAGTCAGGCGGCGGCTATTCGTTGCTGGCCAATTGGCTGATCGCACTCGATCCGCTGAACCCGCAGACGACAGCGCGCATGTGTTCCGCGTTCGAGACGTGGCAGCGCTATGACGGCGCGCGCCAGTCACTGATCGAAACTGAACTGCAGCGCATCGCAGGCCAGCCAAAGCTTAGCCGCGACACTGCTGAAATGGTGGGCCGCATCCTACAAAGCTAAGGGACGCTTTAGCGTGCCGTTTTTGCGCTCCGCTGCGCTTCGATTGATTTGGGCCGTAGCTGCGGGCGGGGCGAGCGGTTGAGCGCGCAGTAGTCCTGCCCGCGCAACCACGCCGCCATGTCCGCCCGCTTGGCCGGACTGCGCATCGGGCCCCAGTCAGCGGCGACGCCGCGCCAACGCCCATCATGTACCGCGATCGCATTGTCGCGCGGCACCGTCCGCGCCATGATCCGGATCGCGCAGCTTAGGTTGTTGCCGCCGTCGGTCAGCGCACCGCCTGATTTTGCTTGGCAGCCATAGCCGCGCGCGGTGCTGGGCAGGATTTGCAGCAACCCGTACCACAGGCCCCCGCCACCCACCGCCTTGGCGCGGTATGTGCTTTCGTGTTTGGCCAGCGCTGACAGAAATCCGACCCAGAACGCGCGGCGCTGCGCCTCGTCCGCCGCGGCATAGCCGGGGCACCATCCAGCGATGTCGCGCGGCACTACCCGGGTCAAGGGCGTGCCGTGCCGCGTCAGGGCTGTTAGCGCGCTGCGCGTCCATGCAGCACCGCCGGGCCGGTGATCCCAGCGGGCGTTCGGCTCCGCAATGGGGCGCGACATAGGCCGCGTCTCAGCTCCCTCGGTCGCCTCTGCGCTGCCCGATACGGGCGCCGTGAACATCAGCATGAAAAGGCAAAGGGCAATCCGGTTCATGCACCCTAATGGCCGAAAAAGATGTGGCAGGCAATGGCGGTGCCGTGCGGCCCTGCCCCGCGCACGCCTCCGCGCCCTACCTCAAGCCTATGAATGGTTACTGTTGGTTTAACGCCTGATCACTGCTTCTCCCAAGCTGCGACATGTTTTGGACAGATTGCACACGCAAACAGAAGCCAGAGAATTACAGCAGAAAAGGCCCGCCGCCCGTGATGCATTCAGTGACCAGCACAGCACGCTTTCTCTTTAGCCGCGCCACCAGGCGTTTTGGGCGCAGCGCACATGGCAGCAGTAAGTATGCATCGGCGCGGGGCCCCGATCTGGACGCGCTCAGCCGCCACATCATCCTGCCATCCATGCCCGTTACCGACGAAGAGTTGGCGCGCGCCACCTTTCAGGATCGCGGCCTACGCATGGCCCGCCAAGAGATGTGGGAGGAATTGTCGGACCATATCCAAGAGGCCGACCACGGGCGTATCACCACGCCGGGTGGTGAATCGGCAGCGATGCTGCTGGCCTTCGGCGCGCGCAGCGACGTCGTGGCGGTAGTCGAGGATATGTTGCATGACGGTGCTGCACCGTCGCCGGGTGGCATCGACGCACTGGAGGCGGTCGCGCAGGAACATCCCGGCGCCTACCCTATCCAGTTGGTTGTGGCGCTGGCGCATATCGATCTGGCGTGGGCGTGGCATTCAATTCCCGCTGCCGCCACGCTTGAGGGGGCTGCCGAGCGCTGCGCCGCCCATGCCGGGCGCGCAGATGATCTGCTGTCGGGGCAATGCGGACTCGCACTGGATGCGCCATCGCTCGCCGCCGCACAATGTGCGCTGCTGGGTGCCGCGCCCGACCTGCGTGACCCGCGACAGGCGCGCGTTGCCGACCATTTCGAGGATTTGATAGATCTGGACCCGGTCAGCCCACGCCACATGCGCGCACTGGGCGCCGCCCTGTTGCCCGCCCGTCTGGGCAGCTACGCTGAGCTGGAGCTGGAGGCGCGCCGCACCGCCGCGCGCACTGGTGCCACATGGGGTGCTGGGGCCTACGCTTGGGTCTATTTTGATGCGCTGGCGCTGGATAGCGGCGCGCTGGCACTGCTTGATCCCGCGTTTTTCGTGGACGGGTTGCGCGACATTCTGCGCCACCGCCCCGATCAGCATACAGTAAACCTTCTGGCCGCCTTTTGCGCCGTCACAATGCGCGATAGAGCGGAGGTGCCGCGGACAGGCCGCACCGCGCAGGGCGCGCTTCATGACTGCCTGACATGGATCCTGCGCGATCACATGCATGAGTTGCATCCGCTGATCTGGACGCAGGCACTGCACCGGCCTGGAGCCGCGCCCCTGCCCTCGCGCCGCGCATTGATTACCGAAGGACGCCGTACTGCGCTGCGCGCCATCGCCGCACAGTTCGCCGACGATATCGCGGGCGGCCATTCCATCGCCTTCTCGCCCGCCGGGATGTATCTGCTGCCGTCACTCTGAAGGGTTGCCCGGCACATTCGTCACACCTATGCTGAAGCGCAATCGCGCCAAATTTGCGCCCCAAACGCGGATCGGATGCGCGATGCCACACAAGACGATCCCTGAAAATATGATGGCCGTCGTCACGACCGGCACTGGCGGCCCCGAAATGCTATGCTACCAGCAAGTGCCTGTGCCGCGCCCGGCCGCAGGCGAGGTTCTGCTACAAGTGCTTGCCGCTGGCGTAAACAACACCGAAATCAACACGCGCCTCGGTTGGTATTCTGCCTCGATCACGACTGGCACTGGCGGCGCGGCACACGAGGCGCGACAGAACATAGACGACGGCGGCTGGAATGCTGCGACGCCCTTTCCGCTGATCCAAGGCACCGATTGCTGCGGGCGCATCGCCGAAGTCGGACCTGGCGTCGAGACCGCCCGGATTGGCACGCGCGTCATCGTGCGCGCCTCGATGCAGCGCGGCGGCGAAAACGTCTGGCTTGGCTCAGATTTCAACGGCGCATTTGCGCAATACGTGGTGGTTCCGGCCTCCGAAGCATTCACGGTGGACTGCGACTGGAGCGACGCGGAACTGGCCAGCCTGCCCTGCGCCTACGGCACCGCCGAGAACATGCTGCACCGCGCGGGCGTATCCATCGGCATGCGCGTGCTGGTTGCAGGTGCGTCAGGCGGCGTAGGATCGGCGGCCGTGCAGCTGGCCGTGCGGCGCGGAGCCGAAGTGATCGGTATCGCGGGCGCGGCAAAACACGACGCGATCCGCGCCATTGGCACCGCACGGATGCTGGATCGAGACGAAGATGTGGTGGCCGTGTTGGGCGAAGAAAGCATTGACGTCGTTGTCGACAATGTCGCCGGTGATGGCTTTGGCGCCATGCTGGACGTGCTGCGCAGACGCGGCACTTATGTCTCGTCGGGCGCCATCGCCGGGCCGGTCGTCACGCTGGACATGCGGCGGATGTATCTGAAGGATCTGACATTGCTGGGCACCACAAGCTGGGATGCGCCGGTTTTTCCCGCACTGATCAGCTATGTTGAATGCGGCGAGATCCGCCCACTTGTCGATCGAACATACCCCTTGTCCGAAATCGCTAAGGCGCAGGAGGACTTTGCGGCCAAGCGCCATGTTGGCAAAGTCATCCTTATACCGCCACACTGATTCCACCAGACCAATCCCACCAGACCAGGCGGCCAGCCTCTTGCCCCAACCGCGCGCCTGACTTAGAACGCCAGCGATCTGATCAAAGGACGCCACCATGCTGGATCTGACATATGATGCCCCGAAGCCCAAGGTGATAGCTGGAGCCCAGCACGACTGGGAACTGGTGATCGGCATGGAGATCCACGCGCAGGTCGCGTCGAAGTCCAAGCTGTTCTCGGGCGCATCCACCCTGTTTGGAGCGGAGCCCAATTCGAACGTCGCGTTTGTCGATGCTGCGATGCCGGGAATGCTGCCGGTCATTAACGAGTTCTGCATCGAGCAGGCGGTGCGCACCGGCCTTGGCCTGAAGGCGCAGATCAACCTGAAATCTGCGTTCGATCGCAAGAATTACTTCTACCCTGATCTGCCGCAAGGCTACCAGATCAGCCAGCTTTACCACCCCATCGTAGGCGAGGGCGAAGTACTAGTGGATATGGAACCGGGGGTCGCACGGCTGGTCCGGATCGAACGCATCCACATGGAGCAGGACGCGGGAAAATCGATCCACGACATGGACCCGACCATGTCATTTGTGGATCTGAACCGCACTGGCGTCTGCCTTATGGAGATCGTCAGCAAGCCCGACATTCGCGGCCCCGAGGAGGCGGCCGCCTATATGCTAAAAATGCGTCAGATCCTGCGCTACTTGGGCACCTGTGACGGCAACATGCAGAACGGCAATCTGCGCGCGGACGTGAATGTCAGCATCTGCCGCGCTGGCCAGTATGAGAAGTATCAGGAAACACAGGATTTCTTGCATCTTGGCACCCGTTGCGAGATCAAGAACATGAACTCGATGCGCTTTATTCAGGCGGCCATCGAAGTCGAGGCGCGCCGCCAGATCGCAATCGTCGAGGGCGGTGGCGCGGTGACGCAGGAAACGCGCCTCTATGATCCGGACAAGAACGAGACGCGCTCCATGCGATCCAAGGAAGAGGCGCATGATTACCGCTATTTCCCCGATCCCGACCTTCTGCCGCTGGAGATCGAGCAGGCTTGGGTGGACGAGATCAAAGCCTCGCTTCCCGAACTGCCAGACGCCAAAAAAGCGCGCTTCATGCTGAATTTCGGCCTGTCCGACTATGACGCATCCGTCCTGACCGCAGAGGTTGCCAACGCCGCCTATTTCGAGGCCGCAGCGAGCGACCGAGATGGCAAGCTGGTGGCCAACTGGGTCATCAACGAGCTGTTCGGCCGCCTCAAGAAAGAGGGCGCCGACATCACGGACAGCCCCGTCTCGCCTGAACAGTTGGGCAGTATAGTAGATCTGATCGCGTCGGACGCCATTTCGGGCAAAATTGCGAAGGATCTGTTCGAGATCGTTTATAGTGACGGCGGCGATCCGGCGCAGATCGTGGACGAGCGCGGCATGAAACAGGTCACCGATACCGGCGCCATCGAGGCCGCCGTCGACCAGATCATCGCCGACAACCCCGCACAGGTCGAAAAAGCCAAGGCCAACCCCAAGCTGGCAGGCTGGTTCGTCGGGCAAGTGATGAAGGCGACAGGCGGCAAGGCCAACCCCAAGGCCGTAAACGACATCGTCGCGGCAAAGCTGGCCCAATGACCGACATGCCCGCGGCCGGCCCTGCCCTCTCGGACTGGATGACCGTCCGGCCCGAGTGGATCGACTTCAACGGCCATCTGAACATGGCCTATTACAACGTGCTGTTCGATGAGGGCATCGACGACATCTATCACCTGATGGGCTTTGGCGCGGAATATGCGCGCACGCGCGGCATGACAACTTATGTGGCCGATTTTCGCGTGCGCTACCTACGCGAGCTGCATGATGGCGACCGTGTGCGATGCTCAGTTCAGTTGCTGGACCATGACGCGAAACGCTTTCACAGTTTTCAGGAGCTGTACCACGAGGATGGTTGGCTGGCCGCCACCGGCGAGGCGCTGACACTGCATATCGACATGAGCGGCCCGCGCGTCGCGCCCATGCCCGATGATATCGCGGCAAAGATGGCCGTACTACAGACCGCGCATGACAAATTGCCCCGCCCCGCAGGCGTCGGCCTGCCGATGGGCATCGTACGCAAGGGCTAGCACCCTTTCACTCAAGCGGCTCAGCAGCTAAGTTGTCGCATAACAGCATGAAAACGACGGAGCGTCCACGATGGCCGAGTATGAATACAAAGTGGTCCCCGCCCCGACCAAAGGCGTCAAGGCGCCCGGCATCAAGGCAGGCGAGGCCCGGTTCGCCCACACTGTCGAGGCACTGCTGAACGCGCGGGCCGCCGAAGGGTGGGAATACCTGCGCAGTGACATCCTGCCCTCGGACGAGCGGCAGGGGCTGACGTCAACGCAGACGATCTATCGCACGTTGATGGTGTTTCGCCGGATGAAAGCGGCGGAGGATACCGCAGCAGACGAGGTGATCGCCGTCGCCCAAGGCGTGGCCGAGGCAGTCGTCGCGCCCAATGCCGAGAGGCGAGAGCGTAAGGAGCCGGTGGTCGCGCAGGTCGAGCCTGCACGCGCCGACCCTGCGCCAGAGCCAGAAGTGGTGCCAAAGTCGCCTGAAATATCCAACAAAGACTAGATCACAGCGCCCTCTTTCGCCGGCTCAGGTCATCCTTTCGCCAGCGACACCTCCACCTCGATCGAAAGCGCGTGAATACGCGCGATCAGGTCCGGCCCGATGGCGGTATGGATCGCGCGGTGGCGCGCGATGCGCGACATCGGCACGAGGCTATCGGCCGCGATCCGCACTCTAAAATGCGATTGCCCACCTTCAGGATAGCCCGCATGACCACGATGCGCCTCGCTTTCGTCAATCACTTCAAGCGATTGCACCTCAAAGCTGCGCTCTAACGCCGCATGAATTTCTGCTGTCTTGTCCATATTTCTGGCCCTCGCCCCCTTCAACTTACTCTCATTTAGACTAAAGTATTGGCTTCGACTCGCAAAGGGGTACCCGATGACCAAATCCGATCCTTTCGGCTTCGACATGTCTGTCACGTCGGCCAAGAAGAAAAATCCCCGCGGGCGTCGCGGTATGTCCGGCGCCTCCGAGACATCAAAACGCCCGTGCGAGCATGAGGGTTGCGACAGGCCGGGGCTTTACCGCGCACCTAAGGCGCCTGATGTACTCGACGAGTTTTTTTGGTTCTGCCAAGAGCATGTTCGCGAGTACAATCTGAAGTGGAATTTCTTCGACGGCACCACCGAAGCCGAGTTGAACGCGCAGTTGTCCAAGGACAAGGTGTGGGACCGCCAGACCAAAGCCTTCACCGATCCTGAAGCACGCGCATGGGCGCGGCTGGGTATCGAGGACCCGCATCAGGTGCTGGGCGTCAACGCCACACGCAATCCCGGCAAGGAAAAGGCCGGCGGCGGCAAGCGCCTGCCCCCAACCGAGCGTCAGGCCATCGATATCCTCGATGCCAAGGACACTATGACCAAGGCCGAAGTCCGCAAAAACTATCGCGCCCTGATCAAAGTGCTTCACCCCGATATCAACGGCGGCGACCGCAGCCAGGAAGAGCAGCTGCAACAGGTCATGTGGGCGTGGGATCAGATCAAGAACAGTCGGAATTTCAAGTAAGCCTTGGCTGCAAATTAGTTTGGACGCTGCGTAAAATCCGCTGAGCCCGCAGAACAAATCCGCGCTGTCCCGCTACGAAAGCCGTCCCTGCAGTGCATTTGGATCGGACAGCCGGGTGCGGGTGTTCTGCAGATTGTCTCTACCCCGCTTAGCCCGCGACGGGCAGTATTTTGCCAGCAGTTTGGCTCACTGCCCGGCGGCCGGTCCGGCACATCGAAATGGTGTCTGGGATGAACAGCACCGGGATGAAGCCTCTTAAACTTTACAGGCAATTTTAATTAACCTAACGTAACCTTGCGGCCTTTCAACGCCGAGTTACGCGCCGCTTTGGTTTTTCTAAAGGCTACTCTATTTCCAACGAAAGAGAGAAATACGTGAAAACCCTGCGTTCCCTCAGTCTTCTTTTGCTATTGGCTGGGTGCGATTTTGCGGATCTGAATTCCATCGAATCGGACCCAGTGGCAAAGTTCCAGATTATTCAGCAGGCGCAGGCCAATTCAGGCACGCGAATTGGCTGCGGCGTTGACACGACAGGGTTGATCGACCCGACGTATGATGGACTGGCGGGCGATGTGCTGGTCGTGGGCCACAGGACGACGGGCGCCAGCGATCGGTGCCGCGTGGACAGTCTGAGGCGAAACAATGGATATGTTGCGTTCGATCTGACGGCCCTAACTGCGCCGCGCCCAGCGCCCGCAGGTGTCCCGCAAATCACCAGTGCTCTGCTGAACGCCACATTATCCGGCGCCCCTAATTTTGACGGCGGCGCAGTCGGATGCCGAACGAGCACAAGCGGTGTGGGCATGCTCGACAATATATTTTGGCTGCCTCAAAACGAGTTTTTTCCAAACCGGACCCCTGATCTGATTAATCCACCGGCATCCACGCGGATCGGCACTTTGCGGATAGAAGACAGAGAAGTGCGATTGAACACTTGGTGGCTGGCTGCGAATCCACCGATCGATTTTGTGGCAAAATCACGCGGTGCGTTTACTCTTTCGCTAGATGATCGCGCGCTGGCTGCCTTGCAGAAGATGGTTGATACCAACGCGGCCGGGTTGCGCCGTTTCGGATTATACTTTGCCGGAACGAACGGTGGCTCCACCAGGACCAATCAGACATGCTTGGATCATATTGCGGACTTGCGATTGACTGTGTTCTTTAGGGATACACCCTGAGCGTGAGCCCTATTGCGCCAGACGTGGGCGCCTCATGTCAGCACTCAGCCATGCGATAGCCACCGAAGCATATCCGCGGGCTATTTAAGTTCCGCAAAGATATCCGATTTTATTTTAGCTTTGCGTCCAGCGTGATCTCAGCTGTCAGAAGTTTGGAGATGGGGCAATTCATCTTAGTCGCCTCAGCGACCTTCTGAAAGTCCTCCGCCGTGATGCCAGGGATCTTGGCTGTCACGTCCAGATGCACCTTGGTCACGGCGAACCCGCTATCTACCTTGGACAGTGTCACATCCGCAATCGCCGCGATCTCGTCAGCCTTGAGGCCCTTTTCGCCCAGCCCCAGCGACATCGCCATTGCATAGCAGCTGGCAAGCGCTGCGCCGACCAGCTCTTCGGGGTTAGTGCCGGGGGTGTCCTCAAACCGAGTTTTGAAGCCGTAGGCGTTATCCTTCAAAGCGCCGCTTTCGGTACTGACATGGCCCTCACCGGATTTCAGATCGCCGCTCCAGATAGCTGAACCTTTATGTTGCATGGGTATCTCCTTATTTGAGGTGAGTGTCTCGCGCAACTAAGCGCAAAAAAGGCCGCCCCTGCGGCATGTCATATAGACAACGCAAGAGCGGTCCGAAAAGTTGCATAAGCGGCGTATCAGGCGGCGGCAAATTTTAGCGAGACGCCGTTCAGGCAATGACGCTTTCCTGTGGGTGCGGGGCCATCGTCAAAGATGTGGCCCAAATGGCTGCCGCAGCGGCGGCAATGAACTTCGGTTCGGACCGAAAACAGTGAGCGGTCCTCTTTGGTGCCGATGGCGCCATCCTTAGCCTGCCAAAAGCTGGGCCAGCCTGTGCCGCTGTCGTACTTGGTATCCGCCGGATATAGCGGCAGGTCGCATCCACGGCAGCTGTACGTGCCGGCCTCGTAATTCTTGTCCAGCGGCGAAGTGCCTGCACGCTCGGTCGCCTCCTCCCGCATGACGGCGTATTGTAGATCCGTCAGCATGGCGCGCCATTCCGCCTCAGTGCGCGTCACCTCAAAGCTGCCCTCGGGCGAGGTTGCGGCCCCGCCAAAGCGGGCAAATGCTGTGGCTGATCCTGCGGCCAAGGCGGCGGTGATAAAGTGACGTCTGTCCATTCTGTCGCTCCTCTTGCGGTGCGCGAGCCGGATGGCAGCGCTTACTATCTTCAATGTGAAAGCAACGGGTCCGGCAAGCAAGTACCGGGCCCGCAACCTCACCTGATCGTGTAGCCTGCGTGTGCAGTCTGCGTGTGCAGGTTACTTAGCGGCGGGGAGAATCACGGTGTCGACGACATGGATCACGCCATTCGACTGCTTAACATCTGCGATGGTGACTGTGATCGTCTGGCCCTGCTCGTCCTCCAGCATGATCATGTCACCCTTGTAGGTGGCGTTCAGCATGCAGCCGCCAACTGTGGGCACAACGTGGCTTCCGCCGTCATCGTCGATCATCCCAACGATGGCCATCGACATCGCGTCCGCAGCCACGACGTGGCAGGTCAAGATCTTGGTGAGCTGGTCCTTATTCTCGGGCTTCAATAGCGCCTCGACAGTGCCTTCGGGCAGCTTGGCAAAGGCGTCATTGATTGGCGCGAACACTGTGAACGGGCCTTCGCCCGACAGCGTCTCAACCAGACCCGCGGCCTTGACTGCGGCGACCAGAGTGGTGTGATCAGCCGAATTCACCGCGTTCTCGACAATATTTTTGTCCGCATACATCGCGGCGCCGCCAACCATCGGGTTTTCGGCGTAGGCGCCGGTGGCCAGAACGGCGGCAGTGGCGGTGGCGGTCATAAGGGTCTTTAAGGTCATATCGGATCTCCCCGGATTGGTGCAGACGGTATCGCCTGCTGACCCCCATACCCACGCAGGGCGTGACGCAAGAGTTTCAAATCCGTCAAAGAAAACTTAGAGATGCTTCATAATTTTATAGAATAACGCACATCATCAACGTCTTAGAGTGACGTGATTGCACCCGTCGCCAGCACAGCGCCCGTAGGCGCACCCGTGGTAGAGCCGCCCAGCGGCTCATCGCTGATCGCCAAAATGCCGCCATCCAGCTGCGGACGCAGCCCTTCGACGATATCGAAGCGAACATCGTTTGTCTGTGGCAGAACGCCCAACGATACCGGCGCCGCGTCCCCGGCAATCAGCCACAGTTCCAACACGCGGCCCGGCGGCGGCGTGCCGCGCTCGCGCCGCACCAGCAGCGCGCCATCGGCAGCGTCATAGCTGGCAAGGATCAGCATGGAGCCGTCCTCGGCCATAATCTCGGCGGTGTAGGCTGGCGCGCGCGGCCCGTCCGGGGCCAGCAATTCGGCATCCATCACCAACAGCAGCGTGAACGCCGCCGCGACGGCGCCGCCCACCAGCCAGCCCATGCCGCGCCAGCCTGCAAATGCCCGCCGTATCGTAGCAAGTCCAAACAGCTCTGCTTCAATCCGTCTTTGCACTTTGGCGGGCGGCACAACCGGGGCGATGTCATCCGTCAGCCCCACCAAATCGTCTGCCCATGTTGCATAGAGCGCGCGCAGATCCGGCTCGGACACCAGACGCGCCTCAAACGCGGCTGCGGCAACCGGCGACAGCAGGCCGAGGGCATATTCGCCCACAAGGACATAATCACCCTCGTCATATGGCAGCTGGCCGGTCATCGCGTCAGGCACTCCTTGAGTTTTATGAGACTGCGGCGCAGCCGAGTTCTCATCGTGTTCAGCGGCACGCCCGCGCGCGCCGCCAGTTCTGCATATGTCTCGCCGTCCAGGTAGGCACGGCGCACAGCATCGGAATGGCCTGCGTCCAATTCGCCCAGACAGGCGCTAAGGCGCCCCTGCTCGCTTGCCGAGATTGCCTGCGCCTCGGGGCCGGGCGTGGCATCGACCATCGCCTCTGCTGCATCCAGACCCGGCTGTGCCTCGCGCCGCTTGCGGGCGCGGTCAATCGCAGTGTTGCGCGCTATTGTGATAAGCCACGTCATAGGGCTGAGCCCGTTGGCGCGGTAGCGATCCGCATAGCGCCAAATCTTTACATAGGCCTCCTGCGCCGCCTCTTCAGCCTCGGCCCGGTCATGCAAGACACGCAGGCAAATGCCGAATAGTTTCGCGGACGTCTCCACATAAAGGGCAGAGAACGCCGCCCGGTCACCCAGCGCACTGCGAGCAATCAATGTTTCGATATCGTCGCGGGTCACTGGCGCAGGTCGTCCTTATCGGGAAAGGGCCGAGAGGCCGCTTGGCGCGGTGCCTATCAGGGACGCACATCCCAGGGCCAGCATTTCTTTCCCTTTCCCTTGCCCTCCCGCGCGATATGTTGCACCACCAGTTGCAAATGACAGACGCGGATTGAGGACGAATTGTAATGGCTGACGGTATGATTGACGCAAACGCGAAACCCACCGAAGACATCGACGTGCGTGAGGTTTTCGGCATCGACACAGAAATGCATATCAAGGGGTTTGCCGAGCGGACCAGCCGCGTGCCCGATAGCGACCCCACCTACAAGTTCGACCGCGACACCACACTGGCGATCCTTGCGGGCTTTGCCCATAACCGCCGCGTGATGATCCAAGGCTACCACGGCACAGGCAAGTCGACGCATATCGAGCAGGTGGCCGCCCGCCTGAACTGGCCCTGCGTGCGGGTCAATCTGGACAGCCATGTCAGCCGGATCGACCTGATTGGCAAGGACGCGATCAAGCTGCGGGACGGCGTGCAGGTCACCGAATTCCATGAGGGAATCCTGCCTTGGGCGCTGCGCAACCCGACCGCCATCGTGTTCGATGAATACGACGCGGGACGCGCCGACGTCATGTTCGTAATCCAGCGCGTGCTGGAAGCAGACGGCAAGCTGACGCTGCTGGACCAGAACGAGGTTATCACGCCGAACCCCTATTTCCGCCTCTTCGCCACCGCCAACACCGTCGGCCTCGGCGATACCACCGGCCTCTACCACGGTACGCAGCAAATCAATCAGGGCCAAATGGACCGTTGGAGCCTGGTCGCCACGCTGAACTACCTCAGCCACGACGCCGAGGTGAATATCGTCCTGTCCAAGAACCCCACCTATAACACGGCCGCAGGCCGCAAGACCGTCAGTCAGATGGTAACCGTCGCCGACCTTAGCCGCACCGCGTTTATGAATGGTGAGCTCAGCACGGTCATGTCGCCACGCACCGTGATCGCATGGGCGCAAAACACCAGCATCTTTCGCGACGTCGGCTACGCCTTCCGCCTGACATTCCTGAATAAGTGCGACGAGTTGGAGCGCCAGACAGTGGCTGAGTTCTACCAGCGCTGCTTTGACGAGGAACTGCCGGAAAGCGCGGCGAGTGTGAGCTTGGGGTAACAGCCCTGCGCTGCCCCTCGCGGGGGGGCAGCGCATCTTCATGACAGCCCTCGGGCCTATCCGCGTTGGAGGAACCCCATGAAAAAACCATCCGACAACCCAGCTGATCCGTTCAAGAAGGCACTCGCCGAGGCGACAAAGGTCATGTCCGGTGACCGCGATCTGAACGTCAGCTATTCGGTCGATCCCTCGGGCATCTCCGGCGACTCTATGCGCCTGCCGCAAGTCAGCCGCCGGATGTCCCGCGAAGAGGTGCTCAACGCGCGCGGCACTGCCGACGCGTTGGCGCTGCGGCACAAGTATCATAATGCTAAGACGCACGCGAAATACGCCCCTCCCGGCGCGATGGCGCGCGACATCTATGAAGCGATGGAGACGGCGCGCTGTGAGGCGGTGGGCGCACGCACTATGCCCGGCACGGCCAGCAATATTGACGCTAAAATCGCCGCCGAGGCCGCTCGGTTGGGATACGCGGAGATCACCGACGCAGCTGATGCGCCGCTGCACACCGCCGCAGGCTATTTCATTCGCCACCTCGCCACGGGCCGCGATCTGCCAGAGGGCGCCCGCAATATAATGGAGCTGTGGCGCGGCTTTATAGAGGGCGAAGCCGGCGAGACACTGGAGAACCTGCAGGACACGCTGGCCGATCAGAGCGATTTTGCCCGCTTTGCGCGCAAAGTTATTCAGGATCTAGGCTATGGCGACCAGCTGGGCGACGATCCCGACGCCGAGGATGACGATCAGGACGACGAGGCGGAGCAGAACGCTGATGACGACGATCCGGACAGCGGCGGCCAAGACGACAGCGATACCGAAGATGCGGACGCCGATGCCGAGCAGTCGCAGGAGGAACAGCAGGACGCCTCCCAAGCGCAGATCAGCATGGACGAAAGCGCCGCCGAGGATGCCGGCGAAGAGGCCGACATGCCCGATGGCGAGGCCCCGATGGAGCCGCCAGCACCTCAGCCCGTGTCGGACGCAGACCCGAATTACAAGGTCTACGGCACCCGGTTTGACGAGGAGATCCACGCCGAAGATCTGGCCGAACCGATAGAGCTGGAGCGCCTGCGCGCCTATCTGGATCAGCAGTTGGAGCCACTGAAAGGCGCCGTCAGTCGCCTTGCGAACAAGCTGCAACGCCGCCTTCAGGCACAGCAGAGCCGCTCTTGGGAGTTTGACCGCGAAGAGGGTATTCTGGACGCTGGACGCCTCGCCCGCGTGGTGGCCAGCCCGACGACGCCGCTCAGCTTCAAGGTCGAAAAGGATACCGAATTTCGCGATACGGTCGTAACTTTGCTGCTGGATAACTCAGGTTCCATGCGGGGTCGCCCGATCAGCATCGCCGCGATCTGCGCCGACGTCCTTGCCCGCACGCTGGAGCGGTGCAACGTCAAGGTCGAGATCCTCGGCTTTACCACCCGCGCGTGGAAGGGCGGTCAGAGCCGAGAGGCATGGTTGGCTGAGGGCCGCCCGCAAATGCCAGGGCGTCTGAACGACCTTCGGCATATCATCTACAAGAGCGCAGACAGCCCCATGCGGCGCACGCGGCAGAACCTTGGTCTGATGATGAAAGAAGGCCTTTTGAAGGAAAACATCGATGGTGAGGCGCTGGAATGGGCGCACCGCCGGATGATGGCCCGCCGCGAGGCGCGCAAGATCTTGATGGTGATTTCGGACGGCGCGCCCGTCGATGACAGCACCCTGTCAGTGAACCCCGCGAATTATCTGGAGAAACACCTGCGCGACGTGATCGGGATGGTCGAAAAACGCAAGGCGGTGGAACTTCTGGCCATCGGCATCGGCCATGACGTGACGCGCTATTATGACCGCGCGGTGACGATCACCGATGTCGACCAACTGGCCGGCGCAATGACCGAGCAGCTAGCCGCGCTCTTTGACAGCGATCCGCGCGCACGAGCGCGGGTGATGGGCAAGAAAAGGGCGTAGTAGTGTTCCAAACGTTTACAGAAAAATCCAGTCCCGAGCAGGGCGCGCCCCGCCTCAAGCTGCTGCGTGATGCGATAAAGACGGCCAAGCTGGACGGCTGGCTGGTGGCCCGCGCAGATGTGCACCAGGGCGAATACGTGGCACCGGGCGACGAGCGTCTGGCGTGGCTGACCGGCTTTACGGGGTCGGCCGGCTTTGCCGCGATCACAGATGCGGAGGCAGGCGTCTTCGTCGATGGACGCTACCGCACGCAGGTGCGCACTCAGACTGATGCGAGTGTCTACCAGCCGATTGACTGGCCCGAAACGCGGCTTGCCGATTGGCTCCGCTATGCCCTGCCCGAAGGCGGCAAACTAGGCTTTGATCCGTGGCTGCACACCGCCAAGGAGATCGCCGATCTGTCAGACGCGCTGAAGGGCAGCGGCGTCGCGCCGGTAGCACACGCCAATCTGGTCGATGGCATCTGGCCGGATCGCCCTGCCCCGCCGACCGGCGCGATCACCGCCTACCCGGATGCGCTCGCAGGCAAGACAAGCGCTGAAAAGCGTGCCGATCTAGCGGGCGCCTTGTGCGAGGCTGGTCACCGCGCCGCTATCCTGACGCTGCCCGATAGTATCGCATGGCTGCTGAATATTCGCGGCGCGGATATCCCGCGCAACCCTGTCCCGCATGCCTTTGCGATCTTGCATGACGACGCACGGGTCGAAATCTACGTGCATCCCGCCAAGCTGGACGCACTACCGGCCAGCTGCACAACAGGCGGCGTCAGCGCGCATCCCGATACCAGCTTTGCCGCGGCGCTCAAGCTGCAGCTGTCCCCAGTGCGGGTTGATTCGGCCAGCATCCCCGTAGCGATCATCGCCGCGCTGGAGGAGGCAGGCATCACCGCAACATTTGGCGCCGACCCTTGCATCCTGCCCAAGGCATGCAAGACGGAGGCCGAAATCGCCGCCACCCGCGAAGCGCACCTCCGCGACGGCGCGGCCCTGTGCGAGGTCTTGACGTGGTTCGACGAGCAAGCTCCCGGCACCATCACCGAGATCGACGTAATCACGCAACTGGAGGAGGCCCGCCGGGCCACTGGAAAGCTGCTAGACATCAGCTTTGAAACCATCGCAGGCAGCGGTCCACATGGCGCGTTGCCGCATTACCGGGTGTCTGAGACATCCAACCGCACGCTGGACCGCGGTGATCTGCTGGTTCTCGACGGTGGCGGGCAATATCTTGACGGCACCACCGATATCACCCGCACATTGCCCGTGGGCGAGGTGGGCGAAGCAGAGCGCGCCGCCTTCACCCGTGTGCTGCAAGGCATGATCGCCATCAGCCGCCTGCGCTTTCCGCGCGGTCTGGCAGGGCGCGACATCGACGCCATCGCGCGATATCCGCTCTGGCTGGCCGATCAGGATTACGCGCACGGCACCGGCCACGGCGTCGGCGTATACCTATGCGTTCATGAGGGGCCGCAGCGCATCAGCCGGGCCAGTGACGTGGTGTTTCAAGCGGGCATGATCGTGTCGAACGAGCCGGGGTATTACCGTGAAGGACATTTCGGCATCCGCATCGAAAACCTACTGGTGATCCAGACTGCGCCGCCCCTGCCCAGCAGCGACGCGGCTGATGCCGCGCGCACCAAGCTGGCGTTCGAGACGCTCAATTTTGTGCCCATAGATCGACGCCTCATCCAGCGCAGCATGCTGTCGCAGCCCGAAAT
>Ga0307978_1000402_pt1 | contig 36054 bp, 17 predicted proteins | sample OrgLakmetage1056_FD_203151 | JGI IMG/M metagenome (GOLD analysis project Ga0307978, IMG submission 203151) | Saline water microbial communities from Organic Lake, Antarctica - #1056 | ecosystem: Environmental > Aquatic > Non-marine Saline and Alkaline > Saline | place: Antarctica: Organic Lake...
AATTTTTAATTTTAATCATTTTACCCCTGCTATCGATGGCACAATCCATCGAAGTCATTTCATTCAATCAAAACCCCTTGGAGGTTAGCCCATTATTGGGAGGCGATTTGCAGGTGAACGTAGAATATACAAGTCAATCGGGTAGTGCTGGAAATAACCTCTACATCGGTTTGGAAGAATTAGATGTTAACAATCAATTTGTTAGAACCATAGACGGCGTTTCGATGGAAAATGAAACCGCGGGTACGGACGTTCAGCTTTCTGTAAATTTATTTGTGGGAACCATTCAACCGCTTTCAGATGAATTACCAGCGGGACATTATTACCAAGTTATTGCGAGATTATATACCAACACATGGACAGAGCTAGTGAGCGCAGATTATTGGGATACACCGATTTTGCTTACCGAAAACAATATTCCCTATGATTTTAGCAGCTTTACGATTAGTAAAGGTGCGGATATAAGTTGGATGACAGAAATGGAAGAGCAAGGTTATACTTGGCAAGACAATGATGGAAATGCCAGCGAACTCATGCCCTTGTTAACAAGTTACGATATGGATGCGGTAAGATTACGAGTTTGGGTAGATCCTGATAACTCGCCAGCCAATGGCTGGTGTGATATTGACGACATGGTAACTAAAGCGCAATTGGCTGAGGCAGAAGGCATGGATGTCATGATTTGCATTCATTTTAGTGATTGGTGGGCAGACCCAGGACAGCAAAACAAACCAGCTGCATGGTCAAGTATGTCAGTGTCTCAATTGGAAACTGCAGTTGCGAATCATACCACAGATATTTTAAACGCCTTAGATGCAGTAAACATTACACCCAGATGGGTACAAATTGGAAATGAAACCAACGACGGGATGCTTTGGGAAACGGGAAGAGCTTCTGCTGGCGGATTTGCGAATTATGCCAAATTCATCAATGCTGGGGCAAGTGCTGTCAAAGCTTTTGATGCCAGTATAAAAACAATACTTCATCTTGCAAGTGGCAATGATACAGGACTATACAATTGGAATATTGGCGGATTGTTAAGCAATGGCCTTACCTTTAGTGAAATTGATATTGTTGGGATGTCTCTTTATCCAAACGAGGACAATTGGATAAGCTTAGTAGATGATACTTATAGCAACATGCTGAATGTTCAAAACACTTACAATAAAGATGTGATGGTAGTTGAAATAGGATTTGACAACAGCCGACCTGATATTACGTATCAATTTATTGTGTATATGATTGAAAGAACACGACAAGCGCAAGGTTTAGGCGTTTTTTATTGGGAACCGATAGCATATAGCCCATTTACATCTTATAGCAAAGGGGCTTGGGACGGTGACGGCAGTCCTTCTGTAGCTATGGATGCATTTTTGAATACTTCAACTTTAAGCACAACTGAATTTGAAAAGCCGAAGCAAAATTTCATCATCTATCCCAACCCAAGTTCAGATGTGTTGCACGTGAAGTCATTGAACACAAATCTCCATTCTATTGAAATAGTTGATTTCAACGGGCGATTAATTCAAAAATTAAGTACAGAATCATCCCTTAAAAGTATTGATGTTTCTAGTTTTGCTGAAGGCATTTATTTTGTGAGGATAAATCATGAAAAGACAATAAAGTGGATTAAAAAGTAAGTTTAGTCAAGACAGAAACTAGTAGGTAAGCTAAACTTTATTTTCTTGATAATTCATTTCCCAAATAAAAATGATTTATTTCATCTCATTTTATGAAGGACTTGATATTACATCCCGTAATCGATTTACAGCTTGTTCAGCGGTAATATCCCGTTGTGGGGTTCCAAATAGTTCTAGCCTATCATAAATTTCTTTACCGTTGCACTGCGTAGAAGCGGTGGATAAAAACTCATGTGCCAATGCCAATGTGGGTTGTCTTTCCCATTGATTGGTGCTTGGTGAATTCCAGCAGAATAAGGAAAAGAACAATTAAACAACTTGTCATAAGCTTTGGTAAGTGCCGAAATAGCTTCGGCATAAGCTAAAGTAGCTTCCGAAGATAAATCCAAAATACTTTGTAGGTGGTTTTTTAGGAGCAACAATCACCTCAAAAGGCCAAATAACACCATAACATTACTCTAGATTTAGTGTTCAAGAAAAACTACCTGAGTAACAAACTGGGATTGTGTTAGAAAAATATGAATATCAGAAACATAACCTAGTTTATTCTTCGGCGGTACCTACTAGTAATTTTCTTTCTTGTGGAGAATGGTACAGTGCTTTTTTGTTTTGCATTAATTGTTTATGGATGTGGTAGGTAACTTCCATCCAGTTTGTGGGTTCGCCCCAAAGGGGTTGAATCATGTCTTTTTCCCAATTTTGATGGGCCTTTGTAAGGCGATTGTAGTTTTCTAAATCTGTTTCAGAAAGGTCTTTTGATTCACCAATGTCTTCCTTTAAATCGTACAATACGCTTCCATAATCTTCTAAACCAATCCATTTAAAATTATCCAATCTTGCAGCAGACTCTTCTAATTTTCTCCAAAACAAAGCTCTGTGTGGATTTCCGGTTTGCTCTTTTGTTAGAAAAGGAAGTAGGTTCACTCCATCTAAGATCTGGTTCTCGTCACACTCAATGTCAGTTGCAGCAATAGAAGTAGCAAAAATATCTAAGGATGAGGTTAATCCATTAAAAATCCATCCTTTTTCAATTTTTTCTGGCCAGCTTACAACAAATGGAACTCGGTGGCCTCCTTCAAATTCGTTTCCTTTCCAGCCTTTCAAATTTCCAGTTGAGGATTGATTATTGTGTGCTCCACCATTATCACTTAAAAAGAAAATTAGTGTATTATCTAAAATTCCTAAGTCGTTCAGTTTATTTCTTAGCTTACCAATATTCTGGTCTAAAGACCATGTCATAGCCGCTAATTCTTTCCTTGGATGATCTTTGTATTTTAGTAAATCATCCTTTTTAGCTTCCATTGGGGTGTGCACTGCATTGTATGAAAGATACATAAAAAAGGGTTGGGTTTGTTTTTCTTCCACAAATTCAACAGCATAATCGCCAAGTACATCTGTAAGATAGCCTTCAAATTGAACTTGCTCCCCGTTGTGTTGAAGCATGTGCATACTAGAAGGATCTTGCATAGGAAAATAAGATCTTCCTCCAGCTAAAAAACCAAAGAAATCATCAAAACCCCTTTGATTAGGATGGTTGTGTTTTGTACCCCCTAAATGCCATTTACCAATAGCAGTTGTAGCATAATTATTCTCTTTAAACGCATCTGCAATTGTGCTAACTTCTTTTGCCAAGCCAATATCACCCGAAGTTTTGTCACCAGTATCGTTAGCTTCAAAACCAAATCGCTGTTGGTACTGCCCTGTAATTAATCCTGCTCTCGAAGGAGCACAAACAGTTGAGCTAACATGAGCATCTGTAAAGACGACACCATTCGCTGCAAGCTTATCAATTTCAGGTGTGTCTAAGTCTTTGCTTCCCATAAAGCCAAAATCCACATATCCTGCATCGTCTAAAAGAATAACAATTACATTCGGAGAAGAAGAAATATTGGAATTGTTCACAGAATTATTTGTGGTTTGTGATACCTCTTTACAACCAAATAAGCAAATCATTAGCCAAAAAATAAAAAACCTGTTACGCATTGTAATAAGTATCATAAGTGAAAAAGGGATTCAATTACAACCTAAGTTAAAATATAAATCCCTTTTCTTACTCAAATAAATTAGTATTTACTTTTTAATTAATTTAGAAGTCCCCACATTATTACCTATGTAAGTCTTCATAAAGTAGACTCCTGTATTTAAGTTAGAAAGTTGTACTTGAGTTTGACTTAATCCAATTTTAATCTCTTCAACCTTTTTACCCATAATATTAAAAATTTCAATTTTGCTTATATTCTCGTTTGCTGAAATATGCAAAATATCTTGAGCAGGATTTGGATAGAAAGTAAAATCAAATCTTTCTAAGCTAGAAACAGACAAGGTTTGCTCTACAACAATATTGTCAACATTAAGTGGTTTATTACCGTTTGCTTTAAACATTAGGAACCGGACATTGGTAATACCTGCTGGTACTTCAAAAGAAAAAGAAGCTGTAAACCAAACATCTAATGCCGAATCTAAGGTGAAACCGTCTGCCATTGTGCCTCCTGTCAAAGGTAAATTGAAAGGTAAATTGTCAGCATCCTTTACTCTGATGGTTAAGTCAGACCCTGCTGTTCCGGCGCTACCTACCCATCTATATTCTAAAGAAACAGTATAAGTTTCGCCAGGGGTTACTGCTAAAACTTGGAAAAGAGAACCGTCGCCATTTTCTATTTGCCCAATTTGGGTGTTAAGAATATCATCAGTCGCAATTCGATTTTTATAACCACTCCAAGATGGTACAGCATCTCCTGAAGCACCAACTTCAAAATCTCCGTTGACTATTAGGTTTTGGCTATGCCCCAAAAATATGGAGAAACATAGGCTTAAAAATGTAAGTGTAATTTTTTTCATAATGTGTGTTTTTAATTATTAATTATTAAGTAACTAAGGGATGTTTATCCCTTAATTACTAGATTATTTTACTCTACTTCCATTAAAGATAAATCGTCAAAAAATAATGGAGGATATCCATTTGCTTTATAGAAAATAATCCTAATTTGGGTTACTCCTGCGGGAACGGTAAACTCATAGCTACCAGCTGTCCATTCGGTTGTCATAGCTAATTCTTCGGTTTGAAACAATAAGCCGTCGGCTCCTGCAACATTGTTATTTCTAATACCTACTCGTATGGTTTCTCCCACAGGGTCTCTCCATTTGGTGTTGTACTTCAATTCAAATGTTTGTCCTGCTTCAACATCAAGTTCATAAAACAAAGAACCATCTCCATTTTCAATTCTACCTGAAAAATTTCCAGTAAGTGGTTCAGTAGTTCCTATTCCTACCACGCCATTTTTAAATCCTCCCCAAGGGGCAATTTGTGCAGTCTCAAAACCACCGTTTATAAAGATTTCTCCATCTACAACTGGTGGAACAAATTCTGTATCCTGACCTGGCCCTATCTCGTTATTTGGAGAAAAGTTTGCGTAGGCTTGACCAACGCTTGTAATGTTTTGGTCTTCATCAAATAATGAAGAAGTATATAAAGGTGCTTGTGTACCGTCAAACCATGAATATCTTTCTACATAATCAATTTGTTCAAGTGCGGGCAATGCGCTTTCCATAAAGTTAATTACATCTTGTCTAGAATGTACATTATTTTCTGGTGAAGTTGCATTCCAGTCAGCTACTGCAAATTCAGTAATCCAAATAGGTCGTTGTCCATAAGCTTGGTATGTTGTACTCAATTTATTTATGAAATTCGGAACGTTTGTACCTCCATAATGATGTACTGTAATGAAGTCAACACGTAAGCCTTCAGCATCGGCACGTTGCATAAATTCTTGCATCCATTCATTGTTTGGGTTTACAGTGGCAGGAGAGCCTAAAGGAACACCTACTTCTTCAAGTCTTGGCCACAATTCTATAGCTTCATCTACGCTCATATTGGCTTGTGATGCGCCGTCAGGTTCGTTAAAACCAAGAAGGTATTTTATCTTACCTTCATTTTTTAGGTCTTTCAATCGGTTTATCACATCGTCACTTTGTGCCGCATTTCTTCCCCATACCATGGGAACAAACTCTACATTTCCTGGAATTTCATCTCTCATTAAGTTACCCCAACTGTACATCCAATGCGCATTCATATCACTAGTTCTGTAAGACCAACGTTGAGAAACATTAGCATATGCAGATCCTTTTTTCCCTACGGTCTCTTCAATTGGGTCTACTGGATCTGGGTTAACAACATCTGGATCTTCAGATGTTCCGGTATCATCACTACAGCTAAACATAGCGACTGCTATGCTTAAGAATATCATTTTACTTATTGTTTTCATAGTTTTTGTTTTAATGTTAATATATTTAAAATTTTGAATAAAATTCGCCGACTTTGGTAAGTTTTAAATTTTCATCGTATAAGGAAGATGTAATATAAGGTGCTCTCCTACCGTCGAACCATGCGTATTTTTCTATGTAGCTTAGTTCTTCAAGTTTTGGGAGCACAATTTTCATAAAATCTAAAACATCATCTTCGCTATGTTTATTTTCATCTGCTGTTTTAGCGTCCCAGTCTGCAACAGCAAATTCTGTTATCCAAATGGGTTTGTTGTACATTTCATGTACGCGTTGCAATTTGTTTAAAAAGCCTTCTGCATTTGCGCCACCATAATGGTGTACAGTTACAAAGTCTACTCTTAACTTTAAACTATCTGCTTTGTGCATAAATTCTATCATCCATTCCTTATCAGGGTGAACAGCTCCTGGTGAACTTAATGGTAGACCAATTTCTTCTAATCGTGGCCAAAGAGCAATAACTTCATCTACCGTCATATTGGCTTGTTTTTTGCTATCGGGCTCATTAAATGCCAAAATATAATTTACATCTCCTTTATTCTTAAGCTCTTTTAAACGAGAGATATTGTTGTCATTTACAGAATTTCCTCCCCAAAACATAGGTACAAACTCAATTTCTTTTGGGATTTTATCATTGGGTAAACTTCCCCAGCTGTACATCCAGGCGGCATTTAATTCGTCTGTTCTGCGCGACAAGTCAACCGTTTTTTTGGCATAAGCTATTCCTTTTTTCTTGTCTTTTTTTTGAACTTGATTGATCTTATTAGATGTATTTTCTTTTGGCACAACATTGTCAAGTGCATTTTTTTCTTTTGCTTTATCCGCACATCCAATGGTCAATACCGTGATGATAAATAAACCTAGGTATGTAAGATTGCTTAGTTTCATTACCATTCAGGGTGTTGAACCAATTGTGGATTTACATCAATTTCGCTTTGCGGGATTGGAAAAACTTCCGAACGCCCACCTAAATAATTAGGATTATAAGGGCCAACAGGATCATTAGCAGCTCTCATAAAAGCTTGTTGCACCTCACCCCATCTTTTTAAATCCATAAAACGCAATCCTTCAAAAGCTAATTCAACTCTGCGTTCGTGGCGTACAATTTGCACCATTGCTTGTTGACCTACACTTCCTTCTACATCTTCTACTGAGGGCATATTTACCCTAGCTCTTACTTGGTTTACCAAACTAGCTGCTGAACTAACATCACCTGTTTCAGCTAAGGCTTCAGCGCGCATAAGCAATACATCAGCATAACGAATGACATAGAAATCTTGTGATCCCTCTGCAAATACTTGGTTTCCTTCCGAGTCTGCTGCTTGTCTTATGTACTTACGCTGTCCGAATCCCGTTGGGCTATTGCCAGTAAATACGCGCGGTGGCTCTGTATCAGTTAGGTATATATCGCCATTGAAGTAAATACTAGCATTTGCTCTCGGATCACGATTTTCACCTGGGTTAGTTGAATCATAAAGTGGAGATTCATTTATAGGTAAACCATCTGATGCGTAATAATCATTTACCAAATTGGGCATGGGTCTTTGGTCGGCTTTTGGCGAGCCTAAAAACGTCCCTGAAAAGACTTCTCCATTACTTGTATTGGCATCTCTTAAGTAACGAACAGAAAATACAATTTCTTGAGAAAGTTCTCCTGCCTCACTAAATAATTCTCCATAGTTAGGATACAATGAATAGCCGAGTCCTAAGACTTGCTCAGTTAAGTTAAGCACTCCATTTTCTCCTGTGTAAACACCATCGTATAATTGAACACGTGCAAACAAACTCAGGGCTGCACCTCTTGTCGCATATCCAAACTGGTTTGCTGGTCTTGTATTAGGAAGTGCATTTGAGGCTGTTTCTAAATCTTCCTTTATCTGTGCCATAATTTCTTCAAAAGAGTTTTTAGGTACAAAGGCTTCATCTAAATCTTGGAGTTGCGTTATTAATGGAGCATCTTCATAATAAATAGCTACATTAAAATAAAGCAAAGCTCTTAAAAATAAGGCTTGGCCTAAAATATCATTTTTAGCACTTTCTTCAAGTAAGCCCTCTGGTAATTCATTTACATTTTCAATTACTAAGTTAGCTCTAGCAATACCTCTGTACAAATCATTCCACACAGCTCCTGTTGGCCCGTTATCAGTGGTCATTGTGCCTTCCATAAAAATGCCAGGTCCTTCCCATTTAAACTGATTAAAAGCATTGTCTCCAAGATTGTCAAAACCTGGTATTCCTTGCCATCCATTAAGGTTGCCACTATATAGTGATCTACCTTGCAAAGCAGCATACACTCCATTTAGAGCTAAAAAAGCATCTTCCTCAGTTTGCCAAAAGTCTATGTCTGCTATTTGTGTTAATGATGTACGATTTATGTAATCATCATTACATCCTATGGTAAAGAGGACAATTAAACCTGCTACTATAATTTTTTTCATCTTACTAAAATTTTGCGTTTATACCTACTGTTATAATTCTATACAAAGGGACGTTTCTGTTGCTAAACCTTCCTCTTGCTCCTTCCGGGTCAAAGTTCTCGATGTCTGTAAAGGTCAACAAGTTTTGTCCTCCTGCATATACCCTAAATTTACTAAATTTATATTTACTAATAATTTTCTTTGGTATAGAGTATCCAATTTCAAAATTTTTCAATCTTAAATAAGATGCGTCCTCAATATAAAAAGAAGATACTTCTGAGTTGTTTTGACCTCCTAAACGAGGTAATGTTGCACTTGGATTTTCAGGTGTCCAACGATTTACCCAATAGTCTAAGACATTACTTCTATCGTCTGGCATAGGCAGGTTTCCGTTACCCATAAATAGCCTGTCTACTCCAAATACACCTTGAAAAAGAAAGCTGATATCAAAATTTTTGTATTCGGCAGATGCGTTGAAGTTGACCAACCATTGTGGATTAGGGTTACCTATAACTGTTCTATCATCTTGATCGATTACTCCATCATCATTTACATCTACATATCTAATATCTCCTGGTGCTGTATTTGGGTTTTCGAATTGGTTAGGATGATTTGCTACTTCAGCAAAATCTTGAAAAATACCATCAGCAACATAACCAAAGTAGGCGCCAAAAGGTTGACCTATTCGAATGATGTCTTGATTCGAAATCGTTTCTTCTCCTCCTTCACCAAGACCAGTAACTTCATTGTTTATCAGTTTAGTAAAATTACCACCTAGGCTATATCTAAATTCTTCTGTGCCACCTCTAAAGTTAGCACCAAATTCAAACCCAGTATTGTTCATAGATGCAGAGTTACGTGCTCTTAGGTTGGTTACTCCAATGGTATTGGGTATTGGAAAATTGTCGTAAAGGATATCTTTACTGTTTCTTTCAAAATAATCCATTACAATTTCCAATCTGTTTTTAATTAGGCTAATATCTAAACCAATATTATACTGCTCGGTTTCTTCCCAGCGAATAAATGGGTTGGCTATAGCGGTTATTGCTACACCACTTACAACAGTGTCTTCACCAAGTAGGTAATCTAAGCCTGGATTGTAGGTTTGGTAACCAATATAATTACCTGTCCGGTCATTACCACTTAAGCCCCAACTTGCTCTTAATTTTAAATTGTTTATAAAATCCACCTTTTGCATAAAATCTTCTTCACTAATATTCCATCCTGCAGATGCTGATGGAAAAACTCCATATAAATTATCAAGGCCTGGTGCACTAAACTTAGAAGACCCATCGCGTCTGATATTAAATTCGGCTAAGTATTTGCCTTGGAAGTTGTAATTTACTCTACCAAAGAAAGATTGTAGTACTTCCTCTGCTGCTCCACCACCAACAGCTGGCTCAATAATTCCACCAGCATTAAACTCTTCTAAAATATCACTTGGAAAACCACTTACTTGAGCACTAAAATTATCAGTCCTGTAATACATAATTGAATGACCTGCAAGTAAAGATATAGAATGATCTTCATTGATATCTGTATTATATCTTAAAATATTTTCTTGCAACAACCTGTATTCAAAATTAGTTCCATTGCTTAAAGTGTTTAAGTCGCTTCTAGAAACTTCTCTACCCTCCCAATCATTTCGTTGTATCCTTGGGCTATAGTTTGATGAGTTGTTATATATGATATTGGCACTTCCGCTAGTTTCAAAAGTTAATTTGTCACTGAGTTTAAACTCCAAGCCTACACGTTGGCTAATGTTAACTATATCATTTTCAAAGTTACCGAAGTTACCTCGTAGTAACGGGTTTTGAGTAGGCAAAGAAGCATTTGCTCCTAGGTAAGCTCCATCTACAAAACCATACTCTCCATTGCTATAAAATAATGGAATAGTTGGAGCAGTACGTTGGAAATTGAAAATAATACCGTTATCACCGTCAAAAGCATTTTGACCGCCTGATGGCCCTTCAATTCTTCTCCAAAAAGAATTAGTAACACTTGAAAAACGAAGCCAATCTTTGACTTGAGAATCAAAATTGAAACTCATGTTATACCGGTCATTTCTGAACTTACTTTTTACAATAGCATCTTGACCTATATAGCCTAATGAAAATCGGTAAGAAGATTTTTTTGAACCACCAGAAATAGAAAGATTATGATTTACAACAGTAGCCGCTTGAAGTACAGCATTCGTCCAATCTGTATCTGCAAACTGGTCTGGCATAGAACCTGTTCTAATGGCTTCTATTTGCTCTTCAGAATATCTGGGTATAAACCCTGGACCATCTTGGTTTTCAAATTTTTCATTGATTAAGTTCGCATAATCTAAAGCGCCCAGGTAATCGGGAACTACAGTAGCTTCTTGAGAACCATAATAGGTATTATAATTCACTTGAAATTGACCTTCTTTTCCTTTTTTTGTTTCTACCAGTATTACTCCATTTGCAGCACGAGCACCATATATCGCACTTGCAGAAGCATCCTTAAGAACAGTAATATTTGCGATATCTTGTGGAGCTAAATTGTTAAAAGCCTGTAAATCATCATACTGAATATTGTCTATAATAATTAAAGGAGTAGTGTTGCCAAAAGTACCAATACCCCTAATTACGATTGATGAACCATCTGCACCAGGATTACCGCTAGACTGAGTTAATTGAACACCAGAAAATCGACCGTAAAGTAACTGACCTGAATTGGTAACAGGTTGATTCAATTCTTCTCCAAATTTTACAGTTTCTAAAGCTCCTGTTACATTTCTCTTTTTCTGTGTTCCATATCCTACCACAACTATTTCATCTAGCTCACTTTCGTCAATAGCTAATTTAACATTGTAAGTATTAGCACTTCCAACAGTAACGCGTTGGTTAAGGAAACCGACATAAGAAACAACAAGTACTTCACCTTCATTTGCTGAAATATTATACAAACCGTCAAAGTCTGTCGTGGTTCCTTTTGTTGTACCTTCAATAGTAACTGATGCGCTTGGAAGTGGAAGCCCATCTGAATCCGTGACCGTTCCTGAAATTTGCTTTTGAGCAAACATAGCACTTCCTACAAACAGTAGAAATACAAAAAATTTATTAATTTGTTTCATAGTAAAAATTTATCATTAGTATGTATTTATATGTCGGATACAAATATCAAACGTTGTAGTAAAAGTAGAAGGGTGTAATAGACCAAAGCGTGGTAGTATTTAATCAAATTTGGGAGAAATGACTTATTTTATGTTAAAACAGATTTTATTTTTGCTTTTGATTTATTTCCTTATAGTGTGATGGCAAACAATTGAATTGCTTTTGAAAAGAGATTTTGAAGTACTTGTAAGTATTAAACCCTACTTGAAAAGCAATTTCTTTTAGGCTGATGTCTTCTTCTGTTAAAATTAATAAAGCCGCTTTTTTAAGTCTCACTGATCTGATGAATGCAGAAAGCGATAATCCTGTAAGCGATTTTATTTTTCGGAACAAACTAGAACGACTCATATTTAACTCTTCGACCATATTATCTATTCCAAAGGATTCATTATCCATATTATTTTCTACCAAAACTATTGCTTTGTGGATAAAGCTGTTTTCGGCATCTGCATCTTGTTCTATTTCAGCTGCAGTGGGTTCAAACCGAATTTTATTTTGAAAGTGGGTTCTTAGTTTTTCTCTGTTTTCTAGTAAGCTGCTAATTCTTGCTTTTATTACCTTAGCATCAAAGGGTTTTGTAATATAATCATCGGCTCCATTTTTTAATCCTCCAATTTCATAAACGGTAGATGTTCTTGCTGTGAGTAAGATTACAGGAATATGGGAAGTGTTGATGTTGGTTTTTAATTCTTTACACAAAGTAATTCCGTCCTTCTCTGGCATCATGACATCACTTATAATTAAGTCTGGAATCTCTTCAAGTGCCTTTTCACAGCCTTGAACTCCATTTTCTGCTTGTATAACGTTATATTCTTCTGAAAGCATATCACTTAAATAATTTAAAATTTCAGCATTATCATCAATAATTAATACTTGTTGCTTGTTGTCATTTTTAATATCTAAGCTTCTCACTTTTTGAGATAAACTTTCGGTATTGTAGCCGCGAATATTATCTGTCTTTAAGAAGCTTTCATCTATTTCACCTTGATATTGTTTTGGGTCCATAGCAAGTTTTACGGTAAAAGTTGTTCCTTTATTAGGTTTGCTTTTTACTGAAATGCTTCCGTGGTGAAGCTCTATTATTTTTTTGGTAAATGAAAGTCCAATACCGCTCCCTATCATACTTGCAGTGTTTGCAGATTCAATTTGAAAAAATCGATCAAATATTTTATCTGCATCTTTACTTTTCATGCCAATACCTGAATCGCTTATGCGAATGATGCAATTTTCGCTGTCATAATCTAACTCCATGGTAATTTCACCACCACTATTAGTATACTTGATAGCATTGGATAATAAATTACAAAGTACAATCTCTAGTTTATTTCTGTCAAACGGAAAAAGAATTTCGTTGTGTTTGGATTGATAACTGTAACGAATGTTTTTTTCTTTCGCTGCCTCCTTAAAATACAAATAAACTTCGTTAGAAAAACGAACAAAGTTTCCATGAGAAGCCTTTAACTTTAAAAGCCCGTACTCTGCTTTCCTAAAATCTAAAAGTTGATTGATTAAATTAAGGAGTCGGGTAGTATTTTTATCTATATAACTTAAGCTTTTGTAAACTTTTGGACTAAAACTGTCGCTTTCAAGCAGCTCCTTGAGTGGACTAATAATTAAGGTAAGTGGTGTCCTAAATTCATGAGAAATATTGGTAAAGAAGTTTAGCTTTGCTTCGGTGAGTTCAACTTTTTTCTTTTCATCTAGTTTAGCTATTTCTAGTTTGTTTTTTAAATTCAGCCTATAATTATTAAGCCATAAAAAATAACTGATTATACTAATCGTAAATAAAAAGTATAAAAATAAAGCAATATTACTCTTCCACGGAGATCCAGCCAATTCAATTTCTAATACATTAGAAGGACTCCAGTTTTGGTTATCTCGTGAAGCTTGGACTTTTAGGGTATATTTTCCGGGTGCAAGGCTGGCAAAGTTAATTTCGTTCATTCCTTGTAATTCCACCCAATTTTCTTGGTAGCCTTCTAAAAGATACTTGTACTTCATATTTAATTTTCCTAAAAAGTCGTTGGCTACAAACCGAATTGAAAAAAAGTCGTCTTTATAAGTAAGGTTGATTTTTTTGGCATAATTGAAACTTTGATCAATGATTTCTTGTTCTGGTGTAAATTCAACTTTTTTGTTTTTAACTCGTAAGCTTGTAAAAACAACTTCTGGAATCACGTTTAAATTTTTAATGGATTGGGGATCAAAGAAAGTAACATTATCAATTCCTCCAAAAAAAATCAATTCATTATCATTATTAAAATGAACATTATTGTTGAACAGGCTTGTTTTTATCCCATTGGCTTCACCATAGCTAGTAATACTTTGGTCTGCTTTGTTGTATTTTACAATTTCTGTATGCGTGCTAATCCATAAATTTAGATTATCATCAAAAGTGGCAGAACAAATAAAGTCGCTGTTTAATCCATCTTTTTTGCCAATTAGTTTTTGAAATTGAAGCTTTTCGTTTTTATAATTCAATTTAATCAAGCCATTTGGAGTTGAAAGCCACAGCAAACTGCCTTTAAGCTCTAAAGAATTAATTATATTTATCGTCACAGAATTATTTTCTAAGATTTCAGAATGATGTACAAAAGTATTCTCTGCATTGCTAAAAAGATGTAATCCATTATATGAAGAAGCCCATATATTTCCATTCTGGTCTTCTTCTAATCCTGTTATTCTGTTACTTCTTAAGCCGTTTATGTTTTTACTGTCCACTTCATTTTCAGTGAAAAACTCATATCTTCTCTTTTTATCAATTTCGCTAAGTTTAGTTTTGGCAACACCTAGCTGTTGAGTTCCAATAAATAAATTTTCATCCTGAACTAAAAAAGCAGTTATTTTTTTTATAGCATTATTCGTGAATATAAATTCCCCTTTTACCAAGTCAAAAATACTGAAGCCCTCTGCTGTACCAATAAAGAGTTTATTTTTGTAAGCATACATGCTGTTTATCTTTACATTTCCAATGGCTTCAATGTGTTTTAAATTGTTTTCATCTTTGCCATAATACACTCCTGAAAATAATGTACCTACAAATAAGTAATCTTCATTTTTAAAAATGCTTGTACAATTTAATTTTTCCTTTATCTCTTTGTTACCTATGGATTGAGCTAAGTTTTTAAATCCATTACCCTCCAATAGTTTTACCACACCACCACTGGCTGTGGTTAACCAAATTACATTATTCTTATCTTCGTGGATACTTAAAATCGTAGAATAGTTCCCTTCAATTTTTTCTGAAAACTCATTAATTATTTCGATTTTATTAAAGTTTGTAATGTCTTTATTGCTTCTGTAGACACCATTCCCCCAAGTGCCAATCCAAATCCTATTTTGGTTATCTAAGAGTAGTCTTTTAGTAAAATTACTGAAAATATTAGTAGGTATTTCGCTTACTGTATCACTAACTTGATGATAGGCATACAAAACATCAGATGTTGGATTGCTTACAGATATCCAAACGGTATTTCTGTTTTTATCGGGAAGTATATCAGAAATAGTAGAATCAAACTCCAATCTCTTCAATCCATTTTGAAAAGTGTTATATATGTAAACAGTTTTATTGCTAGCAAACCACATTTGTCCTAGATGGTCTTTTTTGATACTGTATATCGTGCTTATGTAATTGTAATGGCGTATTAATTTTTCATTTTTAAAATCCAAAACAAAAACGCCTTTTCTCCAAGTACCAATCCAGATATGTCCTTCTTCATCTTGATGAAGTGCAGTAATTCGTATATCTCCCAAGCCCTCAGTGTCTAAGATGTGGTTAAAACTTTTAATGTTATTTTCTTTAATATTAAAGTAAGACAAGCCACCACTTTTGGTGCCTATCCATATATTAGAGTCAACATCAGTAAAAAGCACTTCAATGTTTTCATTTTTTAATCCTGGAAATTGATTCCCTGGTTTGATATAATCAAAGTCATAACCATTGTATTTTGTGATTCCGTTTTCAGTACCAATCCACTTCATGTTTAATTGATCACTAACTATGCTCGTGACATAATTATGAGAAAGTCCATTTTTTACAGTTATAAAATCTACTATGTAATTTGGTCTTTCATTTTGAGCCCAAAATGAAAGACAAAATAAAAAGAGAATACAATTTAAAATAAGCTTCATAGTACAATCAGTTTGGATACTATTTTATTAAAGTGGAATTTCAATAAGGCACAATATACTTTTTTAATACAATAGATTACAAAAATTAAATTCAAATAACTCCTGTAGACCTTATCCTACCATTTATTGAACTGTTAGTACCCCCAACTAAAAAGTGTATTGTATTAAATTTACTAAAAATTAAATTTAGCTCTTTTTTTAATACCAATTATTGAATTTTCAGCTCTTAACGCATCATACAAATTGCCTTAGAAAATTTTAAATTAAAGACCATTTTTAATTCAAGGACACATCACATGAAAAAACAAATTTTATTAGTATCGGCTATTATTTTCCTTTTTGCAAATTGTAAACCAGAGAAACCAAAAATAGAAAAAGCGACTACAGCAGAAAAACCGAATATCGTTTTTATTTACATGGACGATTTAGGTTACGGAGATGTTAGTGCTTATGGAGCAACAGAAATAAACACTCCAAACATGGATAAACTTGCTCATGAAGGTTTAAAATTCACAAACGGATATGCTTCTTCTGCAACTTGTTCTCCTAGTCGATATGCAATATTAACTGGAACCTATCCTTGGCGTAATAAAAACGCAAAGATTTTATCGGGCACTGCGCCGCTACTTATTGGTGTAGACCAGCCTACTTTGCCTAAAATGCTACAAAAGCAAGGTTATGAAACTGCGGTAATCGGGAAATGGCACATTGGCCTTGGTAATGGCAATGTAGATTGGAATAAACCTATAAAACCTGGACCAAACCAAGTTGGGTTTGATTACAGTTACATCATGGCTGCAACTCAAGACCGAGTTCCAACAGTATATTTAGAAAACGGACTTGTAGAAAATCTAGACCCAAACGACCCTATTGAAGTGAGCTACAAAGAAAATTTTGAAGGTGAGCCTACAGGTTACGACAATCCTGAATTAGTAACAATGAAGGCAGACAAGCAACACAACCAAACGCTTGTGAATGGTGTCCCTAGAATAGGTTTTATGAAAGGTGGTACTGCAGCGAGATGGTCTGATGTAGACATGGCAGACCACTTTCTTCAAAAAACAAAAGATTACGTCAAAAAACAAAAAGAAAATGAAAAACCATTTTTCTTGTTTTATGCCATGCAACAACCACATGTACCAAGAACTCCTCATCCTCGATTTGAAGGAGCATCTGGTTTGGGGCCACGCGGCGATGCTATTGTTGAAGCAGACTGGACTATCGGGGAGTTTATTAAAACGCTTGAAGAAGAAGGCCTATTAGAGAACACACTCATCGTGTTCTCCAGTGATAATGGGCCAGTTTTAGACGACGGATATGAAGACCAAGCTGTAGAATTGTTAGGTAAGCATACACCATCGGGTATTTTAAGAGGTGGAAAATATAGCTTATATGAAGCAGGAACTCGTGTACCATTTATTGCCTATTGGAAAGGAAAAATTAACTCAGGTGTATCAGATGCTCTTGTTTCACAAATTGATTTATTTTCATCTTTAGCCAATTTAGTTGGAAGCGAACAGGATACACAAGACAGTCAGAATTTATTAGATGTGTTTTTAGGTAAAAGTTCAGAAGGAAGAGCAAATTACGTCTTAGAAGCCATGTCAAAAACTGTATTTAAACAGGGAAATTGGGCGATGATTCCTCCACATAAAGGAAAACAAAAAATGTGGGGAAAAGATGTTGAATTAGGGAATTCTAAAAAGTATCAATTGTATAATTTAGCAGAAGACCCTCAACAACAAAACAATTTAGCTTCATCTCAACCTAAAAAATTGCAAGAATTAATTACGGCGTATGAAGCAATAGTAACTGATGAATATAAGCCCGATAGCGCCTATTTAGAACAAGAAAATCCATAATATGAAATTCTCATTTATAGTCCATATCGCATTCATTTTCTCTATTTTTTGTGGTTATTCGCAAGAATTAACTTGGACAGGGAATGCCAACAATGCAGATTTTTTCGATGAACAAAATTGGGTGGATAATGAAACTAATTCTGTACCAACAGCGGGAACCTTAAATCCAAATTCAGCTATTAATTTCAACTTGAACATAACAGATGCTTCCGTTAGCATCCAAGCCAATGGAACGATTAGCTTAGCGAATGTAAGTTTAACTATCCAAAATTCAGAACTTGATGCTACATCAATTTCAGGAGGAGAATTCATTTTAAATACAGATGCTTACCTCAATTTAACAGCTTCAGATGCATTACAAAACAATGTTGCTATCAATTTCAACTCACCAAACGCTTGGGTGAAAGTACTAGAATTACCGTCCAATACTGTTTTTAATAACCACCTTAGTCAGTTTTCTGTTCAACAAAATCCAGCAGCACACCAATCCAATTTACGTTTAGATAATTATTACCATAAGGGAACAATTATTAGAAGTATAGACACAGCAGAAAATCCTTTGCAAGTTTTTTCAAATGAAAATCTTCAAGGAAATTCAGCAGATATTTCGCTAGATATCATTCATAGCGCAAATGAAATTTCAAATAATTTAAACAACAACATAACATCATTTGTTCTTAAAAGAGGACACATGGTCACCTTTGCTGTTGAAGATGATGGTACGGGCAAAAGCAAAAATTACATTGCTTCTGAAGAAGACTTAATCATTAATGAACTGCCAGGTTATCTTAATAATGAAATTTCTTTTATTAGGGTAATGCCTTGGAATTGGGCTACCAAAAAAGGCCGAGGAGGTGGTGGCTTGTCAACCTTAATAGGGAACTCTTGGTTTTATCATTGGAACAATACTATGGATTCTACTTTAGAGTTGGAATATGCTCCTATGTCTTGGGGTACAAACGGAGCCAATGATGATGGCGATATCTTGAACTACCGCTCTAAATACAAGTCTACTCATGTACTGGCCTTTAATGAAAGTGATAACTGTAACGACCAATCTGGACAATACAATAATCTTTGCCAAGTAGATGTTGCAGTTGGCTACTACGAAAATTTGATGAAAACCGGTATGCGGTTAGTTTCTCCAAATTGTAGAGAACATGCACCTTTTGGTTGGTTAAAAGACTTTTACGATTTAGCAACCGAACAAGACATACGCATAGATGTAATTGGTGTGCATTGGTACGATTGGGGTTCTAATCCTACAAATTCTCCCAATGCTAATGCAACCGATGTCTTTAATCGTTTTGTAACCTATTTGGACGATGTACACGAACTCTATGGCTTACCCATTTGGATTACCGAATTCAATGCCAACATCAACCGGACTAATCAGGTAAATTATGAGTTTATGCAATTGGCACTGCCTTATTTAGAAAGCCTAGATTATGTGGAACGTTACGCTTGGTTTGAACCTTTTTCTGGGGTCGCAGATTATGTAGACAGCTCAGGAAATTTCACAAACGTTGGTACATTTATTAGTAATTTTGAATCAACGCCTGCCATACCAGAAAACACCTTAAGTGATAATAACAATATTGATAATTTTATAAATAGTATCGACCCAACTGGTGAAAACCTGATTTACAATGGTTTTTTTGAAACCAATGATTTATCGGGTTGGGAAGGAACTAATTTAGGGGTTTTAACCAACAATAATTCCAATATTTATAACGGAACCACTTCAGGAAGAATCCTAGCAAACGAAGGTCAACTTTATCAAGATATTGAAATAGACCCCAACGGAATCTATGAGGTGAGTTTTTTTACCAAATGGTTTGTGCCACCAAGCAATCCAATAGAAGTGAAAGTTTTAAACACGGCAGACAATACGGTTATCGTATCTCAACTTATGGGAACAAGCACAACATGGAACGAAATTCAATTTGAATTTACTACACCAAACGATGTATCAGAAATCCAATTCATCGTTGAAAAAGGCAACGAACCTGGTTGGTTTATCGATGATGCCGTGATGCTTAAAACTGGAACTTTAAGTGTCAATCAATTTGCTAATGACACCCAACTTAAAATTTATCCAAATCCAAGTTCGGAAGTTTTTACTTTAGTTTGTTCAGAAAGTATGCAAATCATCCATATTTACAACTTACAAGGTCGATTAATGAAAAAGGTAGATGCAGCAAATCAAAATGAAACAAAAATCAATGTAAGCAATTTAACCTCTGGTATTTATCTTTTGAACATCAACACCAAATCAGGAAATAGTCTTTCTAAAAAAATACTTATTCAATAACAAATATGCCTTTAAAAACAGCGCGATATAAAGATAAGCTCCTCAACAATAAGAAAGTAAAAGATACGCTTATAGGAATAATTTTTGCCTTCATTGCCCTAAGTGCATTAACACCTCAAAATAAAAATAGTTTTCATGTTCAACAACAGCTACCTAACATAGTCTTTATAGTAGCAGACGATTTAGGCTATGGCGATTTAAGCTCTTACGGCCAAGAAAAGTTCAATACACCGCATATTGATAATTTGGCGAAAGAAGGTATCTTGTTTACACAACATTATGCTGGGTCAACAGTTTGCGCGCCCTCTCGGTCTTCATTGCTAACTGGTCAGCATACAGGTTTTACTCCCGTACGCGGAAATATTGAGCTAGAAGATGGACAACTGCCTTTACCAGATTCTACTTTTACCTTGGCTGAACTTTTTAAATCACACAACTACAAAACAGGCATCTTTGGTAAATGGGGCTTAGGCGGTATCGAAAGTGAAGGTAGCCCACTTAATCAAGGATTCGATGAATTTTTTGGATATATCAATCAGCGATTGGCACATCATTATTATCCAGACTATTTATGGGATAACAATCAAAAAGTTACTTTAACTGAAAACAAAGGTCTTGAAAAAGGGACTTATGCACCAGCATTAATTCATCAGAAAGCACTTGAATTTTTAGAACAAAATAAAGAAAAACCTTTCTTTTTATTTTATCCGAGTATCATACCTCATGCCGAGCTATTTGCACCTAAGGAATACATGGACCAATTTATAGGAAAATACCCCGAAACGAAATCGTTTAAGGGAGTAGATGAAGGTGAAAAATATAAAAAAGGTGGATACGGTTCACAAGAACACCCACGAGCTGCCTATGCTGCTATGGTTACCTTATTAGACGACCAAGTTGGTGAATTGGTAAAAAAAGTAAAAGATTTAGGCTTAGAAGACAATACTATTTTTGTGTTTACCTCAGATAATGGTCCTCATCTCGAGGGCGGGAATGACCCTGAATTTTTTAATAGTAACGGAAAGCTTCGAGGTCATAAACGAGATTTATTTGAAGCTGGCATTCGCGTTCCTATGATTGTGAAGTGGCCTAAACAAATTCAGCCAAATACCAAAACGGAGCATATTTCTGCCTTTTGGGATGTTTTACCGACGATGGCCGATTTGCTTAATATTGAATTACAGACAAGCACCAATGGAATATCTTTTTTACCGACCTTAAAATCTAATCCTAAAGAGCAGATTCAACATGAGTATTTGTATTGGGAATTTCATGAAAAAAACGCAAAGCAAGCCATTCGTAAAAATGAATGGAAACTTGTTGTTACACAACTGCAACAAAATCCAAAATACCATTTGTTCAATCTCAAAGAAGACCCAAGTGAAACCGTAAATTTAGCAGAAACAAATCCAGAAAAAACTGCTGAATTAAAAAAATTAATGGTTTCTGCTAGAACCACATCACCTGATTTTAAATTTAATAAATATGATGAGTAAAAACCTTTGTTTATGTCTATTGGTTTTATGTTTTGCATCTTGTAATTCAAATCAAAATGACAAAAAAAACACACCTAACCCACCCAACGTCCTCTTTATTTTAGTTGATGATTTGGGTATCAATGATTTAAGTTTCACAGGGAGCGAGTTTTATGAAACCCCAAATATTGACCGATTGGCTAAAAAATCAATTCAATTTACACAAGGCTATGCTGCAAGTCGCGTATGTAGTCCATCTCGCGCTAGTATCATGACAGGAAAAAGTGCAGCAAGACACGGTATAACCGATTGGATTGGGGCTTTTTCTGGTGAAGATTGGAGAAAACAAAAGCGTCATGACCGTCTGTTACCTGCACCTTATGAGCATCATCTCAATCCACAAGATACGACTCTTGCTGAAGCATTTCAGCAGCAAGGTTATTCCACTTTTTTCGCAGGCAAATGGCATTTAGGTGATGAAGGTAATTATCCTGAAAATCATGGTTTTGATATCAATGTTGGTGGTTGGGAGGCTGGTAGCCCAAAAGGCGGTTATTTTTCGCCTTTTGAAAATCCCAATCTAGAAGACAAACAAGACGGCGAACAACTTAGTGTTCGATTAGCTCAAGAAACTGCAACTTTTATTAAGACTCAAAACCAAAAACCATTTTTTGCCTTTTTATCGTTTTATGCTGTACACGGTCCTATTCAAACGCATCAAGACAAATGGACCAAATACCGAGAAAAAGCAGGAGAAAAAGGTATTGCTGAACAAGGTTTTACGATGGAAAAAAACTTACCCATTCGGCTACACCAAGATAATCCAGTGTATGCAGGATTAATTGAAAGTACAGATGAAGCTGTAGGTATCGTGTTAGATGCTTTAGACCAAATGGATTTAGATGAAAATACCATCGTTGTATTTACGTCTGATAATGGTGGTGTGGCATCTGGTGATAATTATTCAACATCCAATATGCCTTACCGTGGTGGTAAAGGTTACCAATGGGAAGGCGGCATTCGTGAACCCTATTTGGTGTATGTGCCTGGTATGGAGTCAAAAACAATTGATACACCTGTAACGGGGAGTGACTTTTATCCCACATTACTAGACTTGGCAAATATACCACTTTTGCCAAATCAACATAAAGACGGTAAAAGCTTAAGACCACTTATTGAAAATTTGGCTGAATTTCCAGAACGTCCACTATATTGGCATTATCCACACTATGGAAACCAAGGTGGTGACCCATCTTCGATAATTCGGATAGGTGATTGGAAGCTAATTCACTACTACGAAGAAGATATGCAAGAGCTATTTAATCTTGCAGAAGACCCTTTCGAAGCCAATAATATCGCAGAAGAATATCCTGAACGCACCCAGCAAATGCATCAACAATTAGTAGCCTATTTAGACGAAGTTGGTGCTAAATTCCCTGAACCTGACCCAGAATTTGATGCTGAAAAAAGAGCAAAATATATGGAAAACGTTAAAGAAAAACGGCTTCCCAATTTAGAACAACAAAGAAAAAATATGCTATCTGAAGATTTTCAACCGAATGAAGATTGGTGGGGTAGTATTCAAACTATAGATTAAATGACAAATTCATATCTACATAAATTATTGGGATTAACATTACTTGTAATGTTGATGTCCTGCAACAATCAAAAGCCTTCATTACGTATTGAAAAATCGTTTAATGACGATTGGCTATTTCAAAAAATAGACGATTCTTTGGCTTCAAGCTTAAGCTTTGATGATTCAGAATGGAGAGCATTGTCTGTTCCACACGATTGGGCAATTGAAGGGCCGTTTAAACCTGAATTTAACCTGAGAACAGGAGGATTACCTGTTTTTGGAAAGGCATGGTATCGAAAGCATTTCACCCTTGATGATTCACAAAAAGATAAAATAGTTAGCCTTGAATTTGATGGCATCATGAATAATTCTACCATTTACATTAATGGAGATAAAATCTACCACAGACCTTATGGTTATATGGGTTTTGAACTAGACATCACACCCTATGTTAATTTTGGTGAAAGCAACTTAATTGCTGTTGAAGTCAATCCTGAAATTTTATCGGCTAGATGGTATCCTGGCGCTGGTATCTACAGAAAGGTAAAACTCGAATACAAAAACCCTGTTCACGTTGCCCATTGGGGAACACATATTTCTACTCCAAATATTACAGATGAAGAAGCTTTAGTTCAAATTGAAACTTCAATCGAAAATAAAACAGAAACGCTCAAAGGAGCCTTTGAACTACAAACCATCATTTATGACGAAGATGAAAATGAAGTAGTGACAAACACTGCTCCAGTAAATTTTAAAGATTCAAGCACAATTGAAATTCAACAAAGCTTGGAGATTCAAAACCCAAAACGTTGGGATTTTGAAACACCGCATTTATACAAAGCCATTAGCAAAATTTACAAAGACGGCGTTGAAATTGACCAATACCAAACTTCTTTCGGTATCAGAACGATTGAGTTTTCCAGAGAAGGTTTCTTTTTAAATGGAAGAAAAGAAAAAATTAAAGGGGTTTGTTTGCATAATGATTTAGGGCCTTTAGGTTCAGCTGTTAATTATAGAGCTACTGAGCGTCAGCTTGAAATCATGAAAGAGATGGGCGTCAATGCCATTCGGACTGCGCACAATCCCACTTCCCCAGAACAACTCGAACTCTGTGATAAAATGGGAATTTTGGTACAAGCTGAAGCTTTTGATTGCTGGGAAATACATAAAACCGTAAACGATTACAGCAAATTTTGGGACGATTGGCATGAACAAGATTTAAGAGATATGATTAAGCGCGACCGAAACCATCCATCCATTATCATGTGGAGCATTGGCAATGAAGTCAAAGAACAAAAGGAAGAAGATGGGCATCTCATAGCAGAACGACTCGTCGAAATCTGTAAAGAAGAAGACCCAAGTAGACCTACAACTTCTGGGTTTAATAATATAAAAATAGCTTTAAAAAATGGTTTAGGCGATTCGATTGATTTGGTGGGAGCTAATTACAAACCTACACTATATGCTAAAATAATGGAAAAATATCCAGAGATGATTGTCTACGGTTCAGAAACGGCTTCAGCAGTATCGTCTAGGGGCGTGTATCATTTACCTTTGGAGAAATATGATAAGCACGCATCTTTACAAGTCTCTAGTTATGACATCAACAGTCCTATGTGGGCTTATCCGCCTGATGTTGAGTTTCATTACCAAGATGCGATGCCAAATCTCATTGGAGAATTTATTTGGACAGGATTTGACTATTTAGGAGAACCCACACCTTACGGGGGAAAAGACAATTTAACCTTTGGAAATTGGGATGTAGATTGGCCATCTAGAAGTTCTTATTTTGGGGCAGTAGATTTATCAGGTTTTCCCAAAGACCGCTTTTACCTTTACCAAAGCCAGTGGACTAAAAAACCGATGGTTCATATTCTCCCACATTGGAATTGGGAAGATACCGACTACAAAGAAATTCCGGTTTTTTGCTACACCAACGCAGAAGAGGTAGAATTATTTGTTAATGGAAAATCTCTAGGCAGAAAAATAAAAGGCGTGGATACCACGAGAATCCCTGTCGATTTTTACGCTTGGGGTCGCAAAGAAAAATATTACGATTCACCTTACCGTTTAAGTTGGAACGTCCCTTTTGAAGCCGGTGAAATAGAGGCTGTATCTTATATCGATGGAAAAGAAGTTGCAAGAAAGTCAATCAAGACTGCTAAAGCTCCATCGCAAATAGCACTTCAGCCAGACAGAGAAAATATTAAAGCAGATGGAGAAGATTTATCTTTCATCACCGTTAAAATTGAAGATGAAAACGGAATATTTCATCCTTTAGCAAATAATTTAGTCAATTTCAAAATTTCAGGCCCCGCAACAATAGCTGCCGTGGGTAATGGCAATTCAACGTCTACAGAGCCTTTTCAAGCCAATTATAGAAAAGCATTTAATGGCTTGTGTTTGTTAGTACTTAAAAGTAAAAAAGGAGAAGCAGGAGAAGTAACTATTGAAGCTACTTCAGAAGGATTGTTATCTAAAAAGATAATAATAAAAACTGAAATTTAATGGCAATAGAAGATTACGTAGTAATTATTATATTTTCCGTACTTGTTGTGTTGGCTGGATTGTCTTTTAGAAAAAGAGGATCTGATATGAAAAGCTATTTTGCTGCTGGAGGTGCAGTGCCATGGTCAATAAATGGGCTCTCTTTATACATGAGTTTTTTCTCTGCTGGTACTTTTGTGGTTTGGGGCTCTATAGCTTATGAATTCGGTTGGGTTGCAATTAGTATTCAAATGTCTATGTGTCTGGCTGGTTTTTTAGTAGCATTTGTCATTGCACCAAAATGGAGAAAAACGAATGTACTAACTGCCGCCGAATTTGTTAGACAACGCTTGGGAGATAAGGCTCAAAAATTTTATACTTATATTATATTAATCCTTTCCTTAGCTTATACCGGTGCATTCTTATACCCAGTTGCAAAAATTGTAAACGTATCAACAGGCTGGTCAATTAATGCTTGTATTATTGGTTTGGGATTATTGATTTTACTCTACACGGTAGTCGGTGGATTATGGGCAGTAATTATTACAGACGTTCTGCAATTTGTAATTCTAACCGCAGCAATTTTTTTAGTTGTGTTCTTAGCTTTAGGTGAGATTGGTGGTCTAGAAGGTTTTATAGCAAAACTTCCAGAGCAAAGTTGGCAAATTATAAATGATGAATATAGTTGGTGGTTTATCCTAGCTTTTGCAATTTATAATATGGTATTTATTGGAGGAAATTGGGCTTATGTTCAACGCTATACCAGTGTAAATACTCCAAAAGATGCTAAAAAAGTAGGCCTAACCTTTGGTTGGTTGTATTTAATAAGTCCTGTAATTTGGATGTTACCACCCATGATTTACAAAATCCTAAATCCAGATTTAGTAGGTTTAGAAGCAGAAGGTGCTTACATGTTAATCTGTAAACAAGTCTTACCTATTGGTATGCTAGGGCTGATGTTAGGAGGAATGGTTTTTGCGACAGCAAGTTCAGTCAATACCACCTTAAATCTGGCTGCATCTGTAATCACCAATGATTTATTCTTGGTTTTTAAGCCAAAAGCAACTTTAAAGCAAGTCATGTCCGTTGCTAAAATTTCTACGCTAGTATTTGGTATAGGTACTATTATCGTAGCTTTATTAGTTCCTTATTTGGGTGGAATTGTTAATGTAGTTTTAAGTATTGGAGCAGTAACAGGTTGCTCGCTTTACGGGCCACCAATTTGGGCTCTTTTTTCTAAAACACATTCAGGGAAGTCAATCCTTATTATTACTATAATTAGCTTAATAATAAACATTTCGTGTAAGTTCTTATTTACCCTTTCAAGAGCAGATGAAATGCTATTGGGAACTTTATCTCCTTTTATATTATTAGCCTTATATGAAATATATGCAAAATATAAAGAGACTACAGAAAGTGAAGATTATTTAAAATATAAAAGCATTGAAAATAAAGAAACAATAATTTCGTCAGATAACACACAAAATGTTTTCGGGCTGAAAGTATTGGCAAACGCACTTATAGCCGTAGGTGTTTTAATTATAGGTATAGGGAGTATTTCATCTAATGCAAATTTAATTATCATTCTTATAGGAGCTACGATAGTTTCTGTTGCCTTTTTTATTCACCCCGCTGTAAAATTTAAAAGAGAGAGAAAATGATAAAGGAAGGATTTCAAGATAAAAAAAGACAAACCAAACATCTCCAACTGGATGCTGATTTAGCCGTTGTTGGTGGTGGTTTGGCTGGTGTTTGTAGTTCAATTACAGCCGCTCGTTCAGGGTTAAAAGTAATTTTAGTTCAAGATAGGCCTGTATTAGGTGGAAACGCTTCTAGTGAAGTCAGATTATGGAGCTTAGGGGCCACCTCTCATATGGGTAATAACAACAGATGGAGCCGAGAAGGTGGTTTAATTAATGAAATTTTGTTGGACAACCTAAAACGAAACAAAGAAGGAAACCCACTTATATTAGATACTATTTTATTAGAAAAAGTGTATAATGAAAAAAATATCACACTGCTTTTAAATACATCCGTGTATGAAATTTCAAAAAAAGAAAACAATCAAATTGAAAGCATTACAGGTTTCTGCAGTCAAAACAGTACGACCTATACGGTAAATTCAACTCTTTTTTGCGATGCATCAGGTGACGGAATTGTTTCTTTTCTAGCAGGAGCATCCTTTAGAATGGGAGCAGAAAAGGCAGAAGAATTTGATGAAGGTTTTGCGCCTAATGTAGAAGATTATGGAAACCTTTTAGGCCATTCATTGTATTTTTATACAAAAGACATGAATAGACCTATTTCTTACACTGCACCATCTTTTGCCATAAAAAATGCGGAAGAATTACCACGGATTAAAAACTATCAATTAGGGGACCAAGGTTGCCGTTTATGGTGGGTAGAATATGGTGGCAGATTGGATACTATTCACGACTCAGAAGACATTAAATTTGAATTATGGAAAGTTGTTTACGGAATTTGGGACTATATCAAAAATAGTGGGAAATATCCAGAAACCGCTAACTTAACCTTAGAATGGGTCGGAACTATACCCGGAAAAAGAGAAAGCCGTCGCTTTGAAGGTGACGTCATGATTGCACAAAAAGACATTGTAAATCAACGTTACTTCTACGATGCTGTATCGCATGGAGGTTGGGCTATGGATTTACATCCTGCAGATGGTATTTATAGTAAACATAACTCTTGCTCACAATGGCACTCGAAAGGAATTTACAGCATTCCGTATCGCTGTTTATACTCTAAAGACATTGATAATTTATTTTTAGCAGGAAGAATTATAAGTGCTACCCATGTCGCATTTGGGTCTACTAGAGTCATGCTCACTTGTGCACTAACAGCACAAGCTGTTGGGGAATCGGCTTCACTTTGTATAAAAAACAACTGGAATCCTAGAATGCTTTCAAACGAAGAACATATTTCATCCTTACAATTAGCACTCAATAGGAATGGACAAAGCATACCACAAACTAAAATTGTAGACAAAGAGGATTTGGCTACAAAAGCAAGTGTTCAATGTTCTTCTCATTTAAATTTTAAAGGATTTGAACCTGCTGAAGAATGGCAAACGCTTACCTACAGTACAGCTCAATTATTACCTTTAGAAGCCGAAACAACTTATCAATTTTTGTTTGAAGTTGAAGTTTTAGAAGACACTAATTTAATTATCGAATTAAAAAGAGCATCAAAAAACACACATTTTACTCCAGATGAAACTATACAAACTGAAACATATAATCTATCTAAAGGAAAACATCAAATCGATTTTGATGCTCATCCAAATCTAAAAGAAAGGCAATACGTTTATGTATGTGTAATGAAAAATGAACACATTAAAATTCGTCTATCAGATGAAAGATGTTCTGCAATAATGACTGTTCAAAATAAAGTGAATAAGGCAGTCTCAAATTTTGGAAAACAAGAGCCTCCTGAACATTTAGGTATTGATTCTTTTGAATTTTGGACACCAGAACGAAGACCGAAAGGAAAAAATTTAGCTTTTTCTGTAAATCCTCAATTGACTATTTTTAATGTTGAAAATATCAATAATTCAGAAATAAGACCTGAAGCATCGGGAGAAACCAACATTTGGGTGGCTGAAAAAGCAGATAAAAGTCCTTTTGTAACTTTAACTTGGGAAAAGAAAGTAAATATTAAAACCATTCGTTTGTTTTTTGATTGTGACTATGACCATGCTCTGGAAAGCTCACTGATGGAACATTCTGAAAATGAAATCCCTTTTATAGTAAGCAATTATAGTATTGAAGATGATAACGGCGATACTTTAGCTTCTATTCAAAATAACCATCAAGCGATTAATACTATCCAACTGAAAGAAACTATTCAAACTGATAAGTTAATTTTTAAATTTTCACACAAACACCAAAATATTCCTGTTTCAGTATTTAAAATTTCCGTATTTCAAAACCTAATATGAAATTGACGATGAACTACACAACCTCTATAAAGTTGAAAAAAATGCATTTTTTTAGATGCTTACTTTGTTGTATGGTTTTTGGTGTTGCTAATTCTCAGAACTTTGAAAAACAATCTTTAAATGGAGTATGGTCATTTAAAGTAGACCCCTATGCTCAAGGTGAAAACGAAGAATGGTATAGCGAAGATGTCAGCACTTCATCTTGGGATAAAATGGATGTTCCTGGAAATTGGGACCTTCAAAATGAATATTCTGAATATGTTGGAAATGCATGGTACTCAAGAACATTTTCTGTAGATGAAAGTCTGAACCAAATGCAAGTTCGTTTGGTATTTCAATCTGTTTACAACGACTCAAAAGTTTGGATTAACGGATACTTTTTAGGTGAAAATGATTTAGGATTTTTAGCTTTCGATTATGATATCTCCCAATACTTAAACGAGAATAGAGAAAACAGACTTACCGTCTTGGTTAATAACACCTTTAAAAGCGGTGCAATGTGGAATTGGGGTGGCATTAGAAGACCTGTTTGGTTAGAAATAACACCAAAAACGCGTATCGAATTTCAGCATATAGATGCTGTACCCAATTTAAAGAAAGGAACAGCAAAACTAGATGTAAAAGTAGTGCTCAGTAATGCTAGTCAAGAAGACAAAGATGTAAGTTTTGAAATCAACATAAAACGCAAAGGGAAAATTATAGCAGGTAAAAAACTCAAAACTAAAATTCCAGCAAACACAAAAAACCATGTCCTAAAATGGGCCTATAAATTACCCAAATCTAAAGTAGATTTATGGCATTTTGATTTTCCAAATTTATATGAATCAGAAATCATGTTACTTGATAATAATGAAATTTTACATCAAATTTCAAATCGATTTGGCATTAGAAAAATAGAAATAAAGGGTTTAGAACTTCAATTGAACGGAGAACGCATAAGACCTGTTGGTTTTAACATTGTTCCTGAAGACCGCTTTACAGGAAATACGCTTCCCTTTGAAAGAATAAAAGAAGACGTAGATTTAATGAAAAGTTTGGGTGCAAATATGGCCAGGCTAAGCCACGTATCTTTACCAAAAGAATACCTAGATTATCTAGACGAAAAAGGCATCATGATTTTTGAAGAAGTTGGGCTATGGGGAAAAGATGCGCTAGTTGACCCAGAACATCAGAAACCCAAAGAATGGCTCAAAAGAATAGTAGAAGGAAAATACAATCATCCATCTATTATAGGTTGGAGTATTGGGAATGAAATAGGAGATGAAGCTGAAAACCCAAAAGTAAACGCCTACGTTGAAGGCGCTGTAGCTTTAGCAAAAAAACTAGATTCCCATAGGCTAACAGTTTACGCCTCTAATACCGCTCAAAAGTATCCAACGGATGCTGTGGTGTACACCGACTTAGCCATGATAAACGCGTATGGTGGTTGGGGAAAAGCAGGAGACCGTGCTTGGAATTATCATAAAAAACCGATTTTCATGTCTGAATTTGGAAACAGATTAAATTCTGAAGACCCCAATTTAGGCGATATTCCTGCTGAAAAAATGATGGACAGAATGCGCAATAAAGAATATGTTTTAGGCGCTTCATTATGGACATTTAATGATTACAGGAGCGATTATTATGGAGTTAAAGGCTGGAATACAGGAGCATCTCAAAATAGGTCTTGGGGTGTAGTGACTTCATTTAGAGAGAAGAAAAGGGGTTTTTATAGTATTCAGAAAGAATTTGCTCCAGTAAAAAATGTATTGGTTTCAAACATTAATCTTGAAGATAGAAATGCAATTGTAAACATTCAAGCAAGAGAAAAATTAGATATTCCTTCAAATATCTTGAGAAGTTATCAATTGGAATGGTCAGTATTTAATGCTGACTTAACACGAATTGAAACTCAAAATAAAATATTAGAAACCATATATCCGGGTGATGATGACCTAAAAATAACTATAGCATGGAATGCTCAAGAAGATGTAAGCATGCTGAAAGTTTCATTCATCGACCCACAAGGTTATCGTGTCTTAGAAAAAGTCTTGCATTATAAAGTTCCAGAACAACCCGAAATTACGTTTACCAATACATCCAATAAAGCTGTTCGTATTTTCTTTGAAAAAAGCAAAAATGCAGATGAATACTTTGTTCAATACCAAAAAGGAGATAGCATCTACAATTCTTCAAAAACAATTAATCAATTTATTGATATTGAAGATGATAAGGTGTTGCAAGGCGAATCTTGGACTTATCAATTAATTGCTGTAAATAGTAAAGGGAATAGCGAAGCCTCATCTCCAGTAATATTGAAAAAAGATGAAGACGAGCTTCCGCCCATAATATGGGACAGTAAATATTATAATTCAAATCTATTTATAGCATTTAGTGTTTCACCTTACGATTATGTGTACGAAATAGAATATGGGTCAAAACCTAATGATTATGCTTTTAAACTAACTACTAAAGTAAAAGGAGTATTCACTATTCCAAACATAAAAAAAGGTGAAACTATTTACTTCAGAATGCGAGTTATCAAACAATGGGGATTTGCAAGTGAATGGACACAAGTTCTTAAAATTAACACGATAAAATGAGAACAAAACCCTTTCAAATAGCATTGATTATTATACTCACTTTCTTGAGTAATGAAGGGGTTTTAATTGCTCAATCTACATCAAATTCAGTTAAAGATGAAACCCATTTAATTACCAATTCAGATTTTGAAACGGGTAATTTAGAAGGTTGGCAGTATTGGAAAACAAAACGTTCTTCAATTTCAACCGATGCATATTCTGGAAAATATGCTGTTAAAATTGGTTCAGAACGGGGCTTTTGTATTCAGGAAACCAAAGTAAAACCCAATAGTTTATATAGAATTTCAGCTTATATCAAAACAGAATCTGGCGCTGAAGAAACTCAATTAATGGTGAGTGATTTTGGTGGCGCTAAAAAATCTATTTCTAGTTCATTAACAGAATACACTAAAGTGAGTATCGATTTTGAGACGGCTTACAGTACCGAAAAGTTATTAATTTCATTAATTCATCCGTCTGGTAGTGGAAGCGGGTACGCCGACCAATTGGAATTGGTATATTTAGGTACAGCACCCGAACCCAAAATTCAGGAGTTTGTTGAAATTCCAGAAAGAATCATCAAAGAAGAAAGTGGAGTTTCCCAATTACCGAATGAAAAAATGGACTGGTTTCTTAATGATAGATTCGGTATGTTTATACATTGGGGTGTTTATTCAGCAATGGACGAAGGAAATGAATGGGTAAGACACCAAGAAGCCTTTGGTCATGAGTATTATCAAAGAAGAGCTAGAGATAAGAAAAATGGTTTTACAGCAGAAAAATTTGATGCCACACAATGGGCAAACTTAGCTGAAAAAGCAGGGATGAAATATATGGTACTTACAGCCAGGCATCACGATGGTTTTGCACTTTTTGACAGCAAACATCCCAACAGCTGGTCTAGTACAAAAGATTTGGGAAGAGATTTTATAGATGAATATACAAAAGCCGTTAGAGCATCTGGGCTTCGTGTTGGATTGTATTATTCGCCAATGAGTTGGAGATATCCTGGCTATTATGACGTGTACGGAAATGATGCAAAACCAAATGTTTGGGGTTACAAATCAGCGTCTTGGCATAAAGAAGATGCAAAAGACATGAAAGAAGAAGTTTATGCGCAGGTCACTACCATTTTAAAAGAATACGGTCTTATAGATTATATGTTTTGGGATGGCGGTTGGCTAAGCCAAACGGTAGATTATGAATTAGAGAAAACATTTTGGGATTCAGGAAAATACCAAAATCCAAATAACGAATGGCCCGTAAACGAAGAATACGTTACCAAAGAAGAGCGCACAGGTAAACCATACGGAATAATGGGCTTGGTTCGAAAATACCAGCCAGAGATGATTGTAAACGAACGTTTTGGTTGGGTTGGAGATGTGCATGCAGAAGAAGGAGGCTCATCAACTTCTGGAGATATCCGTTTTGAGCATTATGGCGAAAAATGTGTCAGTCTTCAAAAAGGAGGTTGGGGTTACAAACCCAATCGTCCAGTTTACAGTTTTGAAGAAGTAGCCGTGTATTTATCTGATTGTGCAGTTCGAAATATTAATTTACTTTTAAACGTAGCGCCAGACAGAGAAGGCGTAATTCCAGAAAATCAGCAAAACGTTCTATTAAAAATGGGAGATTGGTTAAATAAAGTGGGTTCTGCCATTTACAACACAAGAGGCGGTCCTTGGCAACCTGCTTTTGGTGAGTATGGGTTTACGTTTAAAGACAATAAAATTTATTGCCATATTTACAAAGGGTATCGAGAATGGAATTCAGGTGAGTTTACAACTCAATCTATTGGAGAGAAAAAAGTGTCAAAAGTAATTAACCTTTACAACGGAGAAGAGCTGAAATGGACTAAAAATAAAAACAACACGGTAACAATTAGCGATGTGGATTACAAATTAAATCCAGCAACAACAGTATTAGAAATTACACTCACTGAACCGGTTTATAAATAGTAAAGTAACTTTAAAATGAAATCAAAAATATATCTAATATTAATTTTAATGGGGTTACAAGGAGGTATGAATGCTCAAAACACAGAAATAATGCTATGGGAATCAGGTGTTCCTGATGCCATTCATGCAGTTGATTATGTAGAAATTCATGACATTAAATTAGACCGAGTAAGTCAAGTAACCGAACCAACACTCACCGTTTTTAAACCACAAAATCCAAATGGAACTTCTGTAGTCATTTTCCCGGGTGGTGGCTATGCTTTTTTAGCCATTTCTAAAGGAGGCTATGCAGTTGCTGAATCATTCAAGTCACTTGGAATCACCGCATTTGTTTTAAAATATAGATTACCAAGTGATGCCATTATGAAAGATAAAGCAATTGGTCCTATACAAGATGCGCAGGAAGCCATACGATATATAAGAAGAAATGCTGAAAAATGGAATTTAGATGCTGATAGAATAGGGGTCATTGGATTTTCAGCTGGTGGTCATTTAGCATCTACGTTGTCAACGCATTATGAAGATAGAGTTTACAATATTTCTGACGATACAAGTGCTAAACCTAACTTTTCAATATTAATCTATCCTGTCATTTCCATGATGGATGATATCACTCATAAAGGTTCAAGAAATAGATTGCTAGGGAAATCACCTTCAGAAGAAAGAAAAATTAAGTTTTCAAATGAAAAGCAAGTCAGTGCTACAACGCCTATTACTTTTATTGTACATGCTTTAGATGATAAAGTTGTGGTAGTTGAAAACAGCATTCAATATTTGCAAGCTTTACAACAATATCAAGTCCCTGCTGAATTGCATATCTATCAAAATGGTGGTCATGGATTTGGTTTGGGGAAAGTAGCAACAAGCGATAGTTGGAGAACACAATGCGAAGCATGGCTTCGATTAAATAATTTAATAGATTGAAAAACGAATTACAAAAATATACCACAATGAAAATAAGCCATATCACCTTATTACTTTTTGCAGTAAGCCTCATTTCATGCCAAGAAAAAATGACTGAAAAGCCTATTTACACCGCCGAAAAATGGGAAAATCCTGAGTGGGAAAATCCTGAAGTTTTTCAAATTAATCGAGAAGAACCTACAGCTACATTTTACAGCTATCCCAATTCTGATGAGGCCTTAAAAAATGAAAGTTGGGAGAGTTCACCCTACTATAAATCTTTAAATGGCACGTGGCAGTTTTATTATGCCGATAGCGTTCAGGCCAGGCCAATAGATTTTCATAAAAGCACTTTCGATACAAGCAATTGGGACGAGATAGAAGTGCCATCCAATTGGGAATTAAAAGGATATGGAATTCCTTTTTATACCAATATCAAGTATATGTTTCCCGCCAATCCGCCTTTTATTCCGCATAACATGAATAACAACGGAAGCTACAAAAGAAGTTTTGAAACACCAGAAAACTGGGATGGCAAGGACATCTACTTACATTTTGCAGGTGTAAGTGGTGCGATGTATTTGTGGGTAAATGACGAATTTGTAGGTTATAATGAAGGCAGTAAAACCCCAGCAGAATTCAAGATTACCGATTATTTAGTTGATGGAAAAAATACCATTTCTGTACAAGTGATGCGCTGGTCTGATGCCAGTTATATGGAAGACCAAGATTTTTGGAGGATTTCGGGAATTGAACGCGATGTGTATGTGTATGCAAAAAACAAAGTAAGTTTACGTGATTTTAGATTAACGAGCGATTTACAAAACGAGTATAAAGATGGTGTTTTTAAGGCAAATCTTAGTATTGAAAACAACACAAAAACATCAACAGAAAATGAAATCAAAATCAGCTTATTTGATGGTGATAAAGAAATCTATTCAGATACAAAAACAGCTGAAATTAAAGCTGGTCAAAATGAAATAAGCTTTGAAACACGAATTCCAAATGTGAAGACGTGGAATGCTGAACAACCAAATTTATATCGTCTGCTAGTTGAAGTAAATGGTGAAGCTACTGCTGTCAACGTTGGTTTCAGAAATATAAAGATTGAAAATTCTCAATTTTTAGTGAATGGCAAACCGGTTACCATTAAAGGGGTAAATCACCATGACCATGATGAAAAAGCAGGTCATGTCATAAATGAAGATTTAACCGAAATGGACATGCGATTGATGAAAGAAAACAACATCAACGCCATACGAACCAGTCATTATCCTAAAAATCCACATTTTTATCGCCTTGCAGATAAATATGGTTTTTATGTGGTGAATGAAGCAAACATAGAAACCCA
>Ga0307978_1000406_pt1 | contig 35946 bp, 29 predicted proteins | sample OrgLakmetage1056_FD_203151 | JGI IMG/M metagenome (GOLD analysis project Ga0307978, IMG submission 203151) | Saline water microbial communities from Organic Lake, Antarctica - #1056 | ecosystem: Environmental > Aquatic > Non-marine Saline and Alkaline > Saline | place: Antarctica: Organic Lake...
CGTGCACGCTGTGTTGTTGACATCCACCACACCGGTAACTGGCTGGCTGACTGACTGACTTACTTGCTTTCCGTCGTGGACACGACAATCGACTTGATGAGTGTAAAGGGAAGCTGCAGTTGGACCGTGGCATGAATGAACCCAAACATTTCGGCAAAGAGGTGCGGATATATATCGAGGACGCGAGGTGCGTATTCGGTCCACCGGACGGCAATCTTGTACATGTCGGCCACGGTCGCCAAGTAAGGCGGCCCCGTATTCCAATGACGATGACCGTCCTGCCAGGCGGGGACTGGTTGATAACTTCCCTCTGGTTGGCCGGTAATGTACGAAGTGTTGAGCTTCATCCAGCTATTGTCCAGATAGCCGTCTTGTTGGGCAATGGGGTAGCCGTGTCGAACGACCATTGTGGCGGGTGGCTTTTTGTTACGGGCTTGGTCGACCCAAATGACGTCTTGATTGGTCAAGTCATGCAGCAAAGGTCGCAGCAAAATCATGTCGGGATCCAAGAGCATGACGATACCGTCTCGAGCAGGTGAGGGTATGGTCTGGTTTTCGATCAGACCCAAGCCACCGTGTTCGAACCAGTGTCTTAACCCGTATGGTTTGTTCATATACTTGTAAGCATGCTTGCCTTCCGAGAGTCGGACGCGGGAAAAGTCGGGCGTCAAGTGTAAGTGAAAGCTACTCGACATGGTTTCAATGTATTGTTGGTGAAAGAGCTGCAGATCGGCCGCTTCCTTTTTGGAGCATCCCGATGCGATGCGAGTCACGTTGCCCGGCTGCTGGACTTTCATGGCGTGATAAAAGAACACCCATGACTCCCATTGTTGTTGAGGGGTACAACTAGACGAGAAGACAATGTGATAGTCCGGTATTGCTAGTGTTGCAATTGGTGAGGAGCTGGAGGGTTCTGGTTGGGACATCAAAAAAGCTTGCTTGGATAACTCGAGCTGGACAGAGGCGTTGATTGTGTGCAACGGAGTTATGAGCTGCAAGGTGACCACAAGTGCAGCGGCCAGCCCGAGAAGGGGAATAGCCCACCGACTCCAACCACCACTACTGGTGCCAGTCCCCGCCATTGTCGCCATGATGATCGAACGCAAGAACGATTTATTTGTCAAAAGACCGAAAAGGAGTTTTGGGTTCGGGTTCAGATTTCTATTTCGCGCCAAAACGACCGTCCAATACGTACGTACGATACAGCCAATAATGCAACCGACTTTATGACCGCAGCAAAGCCACACTCGAACGTTGTTACGTTCGCCAAACGTTGGCGCATCCGAGGATTCAGTCGATCTAAATTGTTGACAACCAGGCCAGTATAGCTAACATTGCTCCTTGTGGTGGTTTGGCGGCTTGCTTCTTCTTCTTCTTGTTCGCTCCTCCTCTGCTGCTGCTCCTCCTGACCTTCTTCTTGCTTATGCATTTCATGACCACGAGGAGGAGAGCCCAGCACAGGAGAGCTGATTTCTTTTCGAAATCTTTAACTGAAGTGCCGTACTCGTACTATCAATAGTACAGAGACATCGGACGTACCGTTTGTTAGACTAGTCTAGTCTAATAGAGACATTTGATGCAAAAGCAAATTTCATGGTGAGCGAGCGTGCTTGAAATTCGCGGAAGGTCATCTAGATCTATCCTACGTCATGAGCTACTTTTACTCGAGTGAATGAATCAAGAGCGAGTCATGAATCAATCATTCGAATCATCATCACATCTGACGAATGAATCTCCTATCCGAATCTCCACCACAGTGATGAATCTCTTCCGGAAGTTGTCGCTCTTTCACATTGGCTGTCGTCTGCTCTTCCTGCCTTGGAATTTCTTCATTGCGTCTCTTTACCGGTAGTATTGAACGAACAATAAGGAGGACTGTGCAGTAGCTCGGAAGGAACGAGGCAGCTAACTAGCTCTTATTCCAAAGCCTAAGCGAAGTGGAGTAAAGTAAAGTGTTCTTTGTGAACTCCATTGTCACCGACTCCTCCTTTCGCAAGACTACTATCCCAATAGCTATATCTGGCTGGCTGGCTAGTAGCAGATACCACACGGCTCACAATGTCCAAGGAACTACCAATGGACTCACAGGATAGCGCTCCCTCTATGAACCCGGTACCACCGCCCTTTAACCCCATTGGAACCGCTGCAGCGGGCATGCTTACCACAAACACCACCCATAACACAGATACGAACAGCGTAGTCTCTGATCTCATGCGAGTCTACGAGAGTCTTACACAAAGTAGTACGCCGCAGAATCAGCAGCAACATCAAATACAACAGCCGGATGGAACTTACACTTCCAACAACATCGATCTCAACTCCGCTCAGTGCCATCCCTTTGACTTTTCGCAACCAGCCGAGCAGCAACAACAACAGGCCGTGGATGCAGCGGTGTTTAACAGCTACGTACCCACATGGACCTACGATACCACATCCGTCCCTTCGTACAATGAAAACACGTATCCACCCATGGCGACAGTGGTGGCGGCACCTATTCTGTCGGCAGCACCCCTAGCAACCGACGCCAACATTAACAACAGCAGCAACAATAGCGTGGGGAGCCGCTCCCTGCGAAAACGTTCCGCCCCGACTTCACTCGATGATTCCTCCTCGGGCGACAACAATAACCATACTGCTACCAGCGCCCAAAAAAACAAGACTCGACGAAAGAACAAGGACACGGACGGTCGATGGTCCAAACGGTTCACGTGGCCCGAAGATTTGCACCGTGATTTTGTCTCGGCCGTCTTTGACGTGGGCTTGAAGCATTCGTCGCCCAGCACCGTCATGGAACACATGCCCAAACATGCGCAAATTACCAGTGAACGCGTCAAGAGTCACTTGCAAAAGTATCGATTGCACCGGCACAAGTCCAAAAAGGATTTCATGACGGCCTACGATTCGTCTATGTCTGGCCTAGAAAAGGATGGCTTAGCTGGAGTCCAGTCGTTGAGTGGGGGACACGTACCGGCACATTTGACGTATTTGACGTTGAACGATACGGCGACTGGTGAATTGGCTGCGAGTGACGCGGTGGACGGCAAGAAAATTAGCCAACGTCAAGCAGCAGCGTCACAGGCCAAGCGTGCCGCAGCGCCACAGCAGCCTCAAGATGCATTAGTGTTACCGCGCTTGACGGAACAAGAAAAGCAGTCGCCTATTGGCGCATCCATGGGGTACTTGATGGGTCTTTTCTTTTCACTCAAGCAACAACTGGTGGCGCAACGTGCCGCACAAGCTGCGGCCGTTGCTGTCGCGAAAAAGAACCAGCCGGTCGCAGCCGTCTTTGACTCGTTTGTCAATGGCCTACCCGCGAACGGTCAAGCGGATGGCGATGGCCAAGCGAATATGACGCAGCCAGCAGTGGTTCCATCCACGCGCAACAACCTGGAAGAAAGCAACATGATGAAACGGGAAATGAAGAATCAAATGGCATTTCAGAATAAGATGCGAGCCCTCAAAATGCAAGAACTCAACAAGTGCAAGACTCTAGCTACTACTACTACGGGTGCAGGCGAAGAGGGGCATGGTGACCACGAAGAAGCTGATGGTGGCGCTGAGGCAAAGCACGTCAGCATCAAGGCTGCCGAGGCGACTGCTGACGACGAACACCACCAGCACTTTCAGGGCGCTGGAGAACCAGCCGCGGATGGAGGCCTTTGCGATTCCAGACCCCGCATCATGTCGTTTGCAGCCTCGGACGACTTTTGGAACACGGACGTTGTTGACGATCAGCTTTTTGAATTCCTAATGAACAACTAAGACTGCGCACAGTGCTTGGGGCCATCCCGCGCCTCTTTAGAAAGCAAACGAACCGCATAGACTGCATTGCACACGCATACACGCAGATATCATAAACTACTGTGAATTGTATCCTACCGCCAATGCCTTCTTTGCTTACTAGAGAATGGCTCTACTACTTCAATCTACTCTGTGGAAGTCTAGAATAAATGGAAACAGTGAACTATACGTGATACGGTAGGAGTGCGGCTCTACCAAACAAGTTATTTGCCTTTAATCCTAGCAGCGTCCGCCGGAATAGAGATGGCTTCTAGAATAGAATCCACAGTGACATCGGCCTTGCGGATCTTTTTCGATTCCGGCTCGGCGCTAGCATCCTTTGCTGGTCGCTTTCTCTCTTTTTTAGACTTTGTGTCAAGTGAGTCCATTTCTTTCAGCCACTCTTCCCTCTCGAGCGTCTTTTGAATCGCCTTGCGCCATTCGTCTTGACCCTTGCTCATGTATTCTCGCACTGAACATGCGTCCAGAACTCCTCGTCCCATTGCGTTTCCAGTTAGCCGGTTAGTTCCTTCTACGAGTTCTTTCACCAACTCCTCTCGACTGTCCATGTCACCAAGCGACCGAAAGACTTTCTTAACCGTGTGATGACCAACGCGATCGACAGACAAAGCGACCCATCGACCCTGTAGCTTGGCAAGCAACTGCTTGATCGCTTTTGCAAACACGGCATCTCCACTAGCATTCTCCAACACACCGTCGAGAATGCACCGACTTCCAAGACCATCCTTTGCGATGAGCTCGAGGTCTTCTTGAGGAAGAGCCGTGATACCCTTCAACACTCCTTTGCAGTGACCAGGGTCAAACCGAAGCAGATGGAAGACCGCACGCGTTCCAGCCACATCCAGCACTAGCCTTGCACCTTCTTTCTCTGGTTTCTGCATCGACAACAACGCGGGAACCGCAGATGCTAGTGTAGCCGGTGTCTTGTCTCCTCGTAGAGTGGCAAAGCCTTTCTGAATGGACGCAACGACTCTATCGTGACCGACATTGTGATTGGCAACCATTTCCACGAGACGCCACAAGATACCCCGCCGCTTGTTTGCTGCATCTAGAACATAACCACTCGAGACCAGGGGTTCAAGTGCTACAATCATACGCTCAACCTGCTCTGTATTGCGAGTTGTTGCTAGCAAGGTTTGGACCACAAAGTTGCTCACGTCATGTTCCGCATATTGCCGTAGCGTCTTGCTCGTCGCAAAGTCACCATACTGTAGGATGGACGAGTATAACTGATCTGGACTCAATCGAAAGAGACTCTCCAAGACGTGCGACCCGCGTGGCTCTCCGGACATGCCATAAATCACGTCACCCGTCCATGCTTGTTCTTCCTTGTCCGACTGCAGACAAAGCAATCGCTCCGCCAAGGCGTATGCGGCAGAACCAACTGGGAAGGTCGGCTCCTCCCTCAGGACGCCCACATGATGATCTGCAACTTTTCCATCCCCTTCCATGCTCTCAAATTGAGCTCGCCACTCGGATTCGGCAGCCGAATACGTCAGGACACGCAAGAGGACCATCAAGAGAGGACCCCCGGACGGATGACACGCCAGCGTTTGCAATTCTCCTGGCGGCCCCACACTCGAGCCCGATACGGCCTCCGTTAGTTTTTTGAGTGACTGTTGAATGTCGGCGTCACTGGACGAGATTCGAGAATGCTGGAGATAGCTCATGCGCGAATTGGGCGTGGGCGATGAACCATCGTTGGCCGGGGCCGTCGACTTTTTCTTCTTCTTTTTCGACTTGGTCTTGCCACGGCGTACTTGTATTTGACCCGCAAAGCGCTGATCCGTCTGTAGCTCTACACCTCCCAGCACACAGGCTAGAGTACGCAGCACGTGAGACCCACAAATGTGAATCGCCAAGCTCGAGGCATACGGAGTGAGTTCCTCTTGGATACTCAACAAGAGCTCGGTCAAGGAAGGCAAGTCTTGCTGGCTTTCCGTCAACTGTGGAGCGTCTTCGTGCAGTGCCATGTCCGAGTCACTCTTGGACGTGACAGCCAGCTGTAATAGCGTCTGCAGAACATGCGATCCGTATCGATGCGTCGATAAGTGAAGGGCGTACCCGGAGCAGCTGTAGAGCAACTTGCGAGCCGCCGTTTCAGAGTATGGCGCCGTAATGTGAGCCAATACTTCAATGCATTCAGCAGCGTGCTCTTCTCCAGCCAAGGAAGCAATCTCGTTACTTATTTCGTCGACGGCGGACAAAGCTGCCGTTAACGCGGAAGGGTACTCGGGTGGTTCATCGCTGGACGTTGTGTTATTACCAGTAGTAGGGGCATTTGTCGATGGAGTTTTGTCAATGGACAAGAATTCGGTAATTTCTTGCGTAGAAACAGTCACATCGAGAGGAAGAGATCTCAGGTAGGTGATGGTATCAACGTTCGGACGACGTGGTCGCTGGTGCTCTTCAATCACGGGTCCAGTATCTGTTCTGTTCATGGTCTCGAAGCAGTTTATCTCAAAGAAAATGAAATAGAAACTAATAAACGGGTGGCGAAATATGAAGAGAATGATGACGAGCGAAGGACGGACCACACGGTTTCAAATTATTATTTCATTTTCATAAACAGCAAAAACGCCCCGTTTGACCATGGCCAAAAAGGCACCCGCCTGAAAAGTCGAGTGATATATCTGATCACATCTTACGGTACCGCCTACTAATAATTCGAGACGCATCTACGGGAAAACCCGGGAAGTTAGATCCATAGTAACGACAGACTCACAGAATGAAAAGGTCTCCCCTGCTTTCCTCGTGGATAACAATAACAACAACAACGCTGCTTTCACCTGGTACTCGAGCGTTTCCAGTTCAAGGATCCGATTGTCGCAAATTCACCTTTCAAATATTCGTCTCTACAGCGTCAAAGTGTCCAAAGTTTCGGAAGCCTCCGATACTTGGCCTGAAGATTTGCCGGAATGGGCACAGTCGGGATGGAACGTCAACGCTGATGCTGATGCGGATGCTACCACCGTCACTGATATATATATATGGTCCACCGTGGCAAGTCACCATTTCGAACGATGATCCCGTCTGGGAAAGAATTTTCGCCATGACTTTACCAGTAGCAGATTCCAGTAGCAGTGTTTCACCTGCGTTTGGATTCTTGGCTCCAGTCGGTGGTTGCGACAATCTTTGCAACGAACAGGAGCGCTACAGCGATTCGTGCACCCTTGTCGTTGTCGAGTCGCCGGATCCGACTCGGCACGTCGATTGGTTGCTGGTTTGAACCGAAGAGCGGCAGTGGACGTATCGTCTAGTTACCAAGAATACGAATACGAATGAATCAATAGTAGACAGTACAGATACGCTAAACATACGGTAGATCCAATGTTTCTGTCTCAAACCTCGCCACGCAAAAATCAAGCCATGTATAGATTGTATACGAATCCCTCATTTACCGCATTCTAGCCTTTTTCTTGGCGGAAGCCTGTTGCGTTTCTTCGGGAAGAACACAGTACATGACCTCGTACTCTTCCAGATCCTGCGACTGCACCAGGTAACTTGCATACGGATGATGCGGCTCGTCGTCAAAGAAAATATGAAATAGCCTGGCTGGCTTTCCCGTGCGATCCGAAACAAACCCCGGTTCACCCGCTTGATCCACATCCGTCTCACCAATGTAACCCTTGACTGTACCATTCTGTTCGACAGTCACGGAGCGCCTTGTCGATACTGCGTGATCGGTGGACCAACGGACACGTCGTCCCAATAAATCGTTTCCAGTAGTTCTCCACGGAGGATCGCCGTCCGCCATTTCCTTTTCACTGGACGCTATTTTAGCATAGACTTCCAAGGCTGCCTTTTTACTCTTGAAGAGCTCACCGCCTGGTCCCGTAATCTTCCACCGGTTCCCACTCGTACAGACTGCCTCCCATTCTTCGCCCAAGCCAATCTCGAGTGCCGTCTTGGAAGGAGGCTTGGCAGCTTTTGCTTCTCGAGCCTGAATCAGGTCTTCGTCGACACCCGACTGTTTCGAATTATCGGCCCCGTACTGCACTTGGTAACGAAACGAATCCGCGTCTTCTTTGCGCCGCAGAACTTTAGCGTCCCACCACTCCTCTGCGTACCAAACTTGCACCTTGTCGCCTTTTTTAAACAGTGCAAGGCGCGGTAGCAAATGACCACCCTTTTGATCAAAACCCGTGCTTTCTCCTGCCACCCAAGCCGCGGAAGCTTGCATGGCAGCCACGTGGTGAAACCACATGTCGCATCCCGTGTCGGGACGTCCCGCATGGATGCGATCGACAATTATTTTCTTTGCGTCATCCGCAAGGTCCGTTTCAATGTTCCGGACGACTCTCCAACCCAAGGGGTACCCGAGGGCGACGGCGAGCTGTCGGGACGCAAGGTCTGTTTGCGTGGGACGCGTGTCCCACAAAGCCTTGCCCATGATGCGCAAGACGGTTCGTTCGGACGCCATGGCTGATGGTATTAAGAGGGGAGTGCTACCGGTACCGTACTATAATACTATTGTTTCTGTTGCAGATGATTGGGAAATGTGGGAGCACTTTTTGATCCAGGACGTTTTCTTCTTCCTCTACTAGAAGAAAGAGCTGTGTGGGTGCAGTAGAGTCCAGGGCAATTGTGAACTAACGGTAAGGACCGCCATTGTCGATCGCCGCGCGCCGCGTCCTCCCGTCCGATCCGTCCATCGTCCGCCGTTTCATTCAAATTTGTGAAAACAATCTGTGACTGTAACCACGACTCGATCCGGCATTGCTCCAATTAAAAAAACGACGATCGAAGTCTTCCACCAAGCAATGGTTGTACACTATCGACCGCTCTGCTATCATCCCCCATCTCCCACCATTCGCAATTCGCATCCGCAATCTAATCATACCTAATCGAAAAAGAACGAGAGGAGAGGCCGTCTACAATTTCATTTCCGCTGTGTAACATCTATCATTCGTCATGGCGACTTTGGAAGAACAAAAGGATTCCATTCGCACTGCGCTGCAGGTGCTCTGCGACTACCTCAAAACTGCAGACTCTGGAGAATGCATACGGTTCGAAGTTTCAAACGCCATGCACACGCTTTTCAATGCGTTCGATTGCAACTTTCGAAGTGTAGGTACGTCATCTCCATCGGTAGACGTTGACGATACGCTCCAGAATGAGATGTTCTCGATGCAAGTTGTTGAGGCGGTCCTCGAAGCCGCGAAGAAAGCCAACCGATTGGGATCATACCACCAAAAGCCTCATTTCTTTGCTCAAGCCTTTTTCATCTTGGATGTGCTGGGTCGCAGAAACCCTGAATACGCTCAAGCGTTCATCTCTCGGGGTGGAATGGAGCTGGCTTTGACATGCATGGAACTGTTCTCGAGCGATGAAGCCGTTGCGAAATGCAGTTTTCGCCTTTTGTATTTCACGGTTTGCAACCTCATGGAGGAGCTCAAAGACGAAGAGTCATTGGCGCTGGTACAACTCGTTCTTGCCACAATGGGAGAGACAATTCGCCTAGGATGGGGACATGCTGCAGCCAACGTCCATCTTTTCTACTGTGGTGTACTCTCGAAATGCCTCTGGAATGCTGATCCTTCTCATGAACTGAAAGACCTCCTTACAAAATTCTTTATGAAGGGTATGCAAATTTACAAAACTGACGCACAGATCCAGAAATATGGGCGTTGCATCGTCGGCCACCTCATGGGAGAGGACTCTGAGTACGGGCAGCAACTGATAAGAGCTGAACACATGGAACGCCTCCGATGAATATGACAAAAGACGTACGCTCATGGTCTGTCCGAATGTCTAGCTCGTAGCTAGTAGTCAGAGACTACTTGTACCCCTCTCTCGGTAGTTTACGTTAGCCTTGTATTCGCTAGCTTTCACGACCCGCAAATCCAGGAACTCGGTCGTGACATCAGTGTTCACCTCTTGCGTTATGAAAGGATGATGCTTATTGAGCACTCGGAACGTCTCAGATAAAACGACAAGACCTTTCGCCTTTTTTTAGTTTATAGTGTTGTGCTGGCTTTCATGCGTCACTTCATTCGTTTTATTTATAAGCTGCGTCGTTTGGTCCACGTCATATGGTCCACTTTCTGTCGTGGCTGCCATGGTTACTGCAATCGGCGTCACTGAATTTGAACGGGAGACGATTCCATGTCCACAGCGAGCCTCGATGCCACGGCTTGACCCCAAGCCACGTTTCGGGGCGTAAAGCTGCGTGCTTGGTCAGATCCCAACGCTAGAACTGTGACCGTGTCGCTGGAATTGCCATCGATTGATCGCACCGGTAGCAGCAAAGCTGCCTGTGCATTGACGGGGAGATAGGTGAATTCGGCTTTCCCCGGCAATGCTTGCAAGGTTGGAAGATAGGTTTCTTGAGCCGCTGCAGACTGAAACCGATCCAAAATTGGTGTATACGATGGAACGGCGGATTTGGAAGCGACCCACGTGTCGGGAACGATGCCCGCTAGCGCCAGTACGTCCCAAGACCCACCACTCGCGTCGCCACTTTTTCTCAAGAGAACGGCCGTCTTGGCGGGTGTAGCAGTCAAGAGCGATTTCAGAACCCACTGTATGGCCATCGTAGATTCGACAGTATCTTTATCATCGGTAAGAATTAGGGGCTCCTCCAGCTTGGTCCCTTCTAGAGTAACGACTTGTGCCAGGGCCGATGTGACATCCAGTTTGCTAATGCCACTCAAAAGGACACCACCACACGCAAATACTGCCAGCAAGTTGGATCTCGTTTCCTGCGCTAGATCGTCAACCTCAGTATTATCGACGTTGAATATTACTCGTCCCACCAACAGTATCACAAGGCCCACGAGTCCCAAGACAATCGAGCCGATATCGGAGGTGATGAGGGACAAGACAAAGTCGATTGGATTGGAGGTTGTTGTGTCCCTGTCGAGATCAATACCAGAGAATCGAATGGTGGCCTTGCCACTAGCACTAGGATATTCTGCCTTGTCTGACGAGGCGTGGAGCACTAGCCTTTGATGGCGTTGTGGAGCAAGAGCTTGTCCAGCTGATGGGCGGTGCCAACGGATACGCTCGGCACGTCCATTTCGTACGCTGTCGGAGCGAGATTGGAAGAACAGCGCATCGCGTGTCGGTGCCACCTTGATGGAAAAGGCATAGCACTGATAATCATCGCCTGAGATGAACAGGACCACCTGTATCAGCAGTGTACCGGCGGTTGCGAATCTCATGGTCGAGCTGCACTTTTTGCGGCGTCGACTTGTTCTTTCTTCTTTTTCCGTTTCACTTGTATGACGTGGCATTTTCCAAATAAAAGAAAGTGATTTATTTGCGGCGCATATAATATTATATGCTCCGCAATCGGTTGCTTCGGCTGGTCACAGTAGGAGCTGATGCACGACATGCCTACCGGTATCGTTCGACGCCAGGTCGGCTGGTGCCCGCCATGACTACCGTCCCCAATTTGCTTGTGAAAGCACGGTCGCTCTTCTACTTTGATCTGTACCACCACGACTACCACTAGGACCAGCCAGTAGTATCACTCGCCTAGCCGCGTAGTGTATTGATACCTTTCATTCATAAAATGGATTAAAGGCTGCATACCTAGCGGCTGGAAGCGTCGTCATAGTCATACTATTTCGATTATAGTCGTAAGGGCTAATCGATCCGCTCCACCATTAGATTGCCGGCGGCCCTGCCTCTTTCAGTGCGCTACTTGCAGTCAAAGCCTACTGCATCCATACGCTTACTATCCCCTTCCACTTCATTACAGGAACACGAAAGATAACTGCAAGCTAATTGCCAAAAGTTCAGAGCTGCTTCCATGATCCCGTATAGCATCAGCTAGATTAAACTATTGTATGATAGCGACATATCAATATTGAACTCGAACCCTAAATAGAACCGTTCGATTTCTCGCGACGATGACGATGATGACCGTCGTGTGCCACCATTTCATTTTGTCGCCGTTCAAAGGCAGTCTAGTCGAGTATTGACCATCACGCCTTGCCTCTCTCACTGCTTGTATCTATCTATCTACTAAGGAGCGAAGATAAAAGCCATGCAGCGACGTGCGAAAAGCGAAGCGTCCACAGACCCCTTGGCGTCACCAAACTCGCCATCGTCATCGCGCAAATCTCCACGAAGTAAGGCCGCCAAACACGGCGGTTCTGTCTCGACACTGACCCTGCTAGTCCTCAGTATACCGGTATTCTCGGCGTGTGTGCTCTTATTTGCGGGATTGTACTTTGTTCCGCCCGATCCGAACCGTCTGCGGCCCAATAATGCTGCCATTGCCACAGTTGCCACATTACCTCATCAACCATCAGCAATAACCAAGCCGACTGTGGTAGCCAGTAGCAGTAACAGGAACGTTCAGTCCAGCAATAAGGTTGCTACTACTGGTGAATCCATTGGCACGGGAAGTTCTGTCGAGTACTACATTGTGTTTTCTACGAGCTGCTCAGTCTTTCAAGATTGGCAGAGCTATGTCTTCTTTCATAGGGCACTGGTGGTGGGTCAGCCGGGTACCATTACCCGCATTGCTTCGGGATGTCAAGAGGACGAAGAAGCAGCAGCTCGCAAAGTCTTCCAAGAACAGATTGAACCCATGGCGCCTGGGCGATTCAAGATTCACTTTACACCCGACTTTTCCAGCGTCAAGCCGGGCGTCAAGTTTACCTATTTCAACAAGCCCTTTGGCATGAAGCATTGGTTGGAGAATGCGCTGGGGCATCCTGCAAATCCTGTCAATGATGATGCCATTATCGTTCTTATGGATCCGGACCAACTGATTACAAGACCCTTTGCCAACAATGACTTTACCAACGAGCGATGGGTTCATTTGAAAAAGGGAGAAGAGCCACGAACGCGCATCGAACACGGTGCTCCCATGGGACAGCTTTATGGCTTTGGCTTGCAATGGAAGTCCAAGGTCAATATGACGTACATTTCACCAAACGAGCATTCGCCAGTCGACGATCTGACTCACCAAGAAGCACAGTCTGGCTATATAGTAAGTGTGGCGCCAGTTACTCTCCAACTTAGTGGTTATGCATGAATTCTCACAGGTTTCCGTTTCACTATTTGCGACAGGTTGGCCCACCATACATTGCCACGGCGCGTGACATGCATCGCATTGTCGTCAAGTGGTGCGAGTTTGGACCTCGCGTTCACGATATGTATCCCTATCTCTTGGCAGAAATGTTTGCTTACTGCTTGGGGGCGGCACACGTCAAGCTACCGCATCAGATTGCTGCTAGTTTCATGGTATCCGACGTTGGTATGGGAGAGAAATCAGAAGGTTGGGGCTACATTGACGACATGCCGAACGACAAGATATGTGGGCCACATTCTCCCGCGGAGCTTCCTCATGTGATTCATTTTTGCCAACGCTATGGACTTTCAGATTATTTCTTTGGAAAGCGACGCCTGCCGGGGAACTTTTTGTCCTGCGAGTCGCCACTGTTGGCAGAGCCACCGATGGACATTGCCAGCAAATACAAATACGCCAACTGGCCCGATGGGAAGCGAAAGGAATTCAGTGGCAAAATGGCAAAACGGAATGCGTATATGCTGTGTAAGCTGCTGCCAGCAATTAACGAGGCGGCTACGTACTACAAGGAACGACACTGCGATACCGTAAAGGCAAATTTCAACAAGACGCTCATGTTCATTAATATTCCGTACTAATCTCTCTTTTTTAGCGTTTTAATTGCTTTTGTAGATAGAGTAGTGGTACGCCATCAATCACATAGACGCTCGAGCTCAAGGTGGCGGGTCCCATCCACGCGAGATCGGGCTGCTGCTTGTCGTCGGTACCAAATTCATAGCCGAGCGTTTGGTACAAGCGCTGGGGTACCATTCCGCTAACGTTGTCGGCATCCGCATGCAAATGAATCGATTGACAATCCCACCTTCGAACTACACCTTCCACGGTCGCCATGAGTACCTTACTGTAGCCCTTTCCTCGATATTGTGGTTGCACCAATAGATTGGCCACCCAGCCTTGCAGCTTTTCCACACCAACGGCTCTACAAAACAGCTCTTTGAAGACCATGGGAATGGGAAACGGTGACGGATTTCGATTTGCCAAAGGTGGCTGGCGACTAACTTCGACCATTCCAACGATATCTCCACTCTCTAGACAAGACGCCACCAGGATGGCATGGTCGGCAGGAATTGACTTATCGCTGTCGCCATCATTATCGCCATTGTTGTGAATCTTCATTCGCATGGTAAAGTCCACCAAGGCTCGCAACGACAAGCTATCAATGTAATCCACCAACGATGATTCAGACGGCTTCTTCAAGAGTGCATCCAGCGATGTTATGTTCGATCCATACTCGGCCACGCACATGCCTCCAATCTGCGACAGGTCCTTGGTCTGCAATAGCCGAATGGAGACAGTAACTTTTGGTAGTGACGACGCTGCCGCCATTTCGAATGTATAAGGAAGCGCCACATTCGCCGACGACAGTTCGCTCAGTACGTTGGATGGTACCTGGTAGGCACGATTGAGTTGCGAGAGGCCGGCAGCTGGTTCCATCGCCCGAAAGAACAAGCGGCAAGGCACCATCGTTAAGGTTGGATGTTCCACTATTATCGCGCTCCTGCTCCTCCTGCGAATAGTGTTGGTGGCTTGTCCTTGTCGTATTCGATCCGACGAGATAAAGGCCGGTCGCTTGCTTGCTTGAATCAACGTCACAACTATGCCAACGATAATCGCTTGAAGGAATATTCGCATTATCATCTCTTACAACCAACACCAGACGACAACAACAGCGCCATGGTCCACACGCGTCCACATAAATTATGGCCAATACGAACTACCGTATCCATTTTAGGTTTGAGGTTCTTTTTGGAGTGTCACGTTATCTGATGAGTCAGTCACAGTGACAAATTAGTTAGGGCTACCTTTCTGCGTCGAGTCAGTCACGTTTTTGGTTTGGGCCCATGAACAATGGACATCATAATAATGTCAATCCTTTTGCAACTCGCATGATGCCGCAGCCGTAAGATTGGACCCTACGTAACTCGCATGCCGCAGCAGTAGGATAGGACCCCGACCCGACCCTGCCACCAGATAACGACGGACACGTCGCATGCAATGAAGCTTAGCTGGGATGCCACTGGATTCAGAATCCAGACAAGCGGATCCTCATCATCAGCGAGCAGCATGGATCAGCAAGCAACTCGACGTGGCGTCGCAAGTAGTAGTGCGTCCTGATAACATCGCCCCCCAATATTCAGGTGATTCCAATAGATTCTGTACCCTTCCATTGGATACAGATTCTTCAAGGACGATGAATCACAGCGTGATGTACTACGGTGGGGTGGACGTGAGCTTTCCAGCCGACGACAAACAAGATCCAGCTGCTGTCGCAGTTTACGTGATTCTCGATGCGTGCGCCATGCAGGTTGTCTATCAAGATTACGAGTACTTTTCTCCACAAGTACCCTACATTCCTTCCTTTCTCGCCTTTCGAGAGATTGAGCCTCTGCAGCGTCTAGTACAAAAGCAAAAGAAACAACGTCCAGATCTTACGCCAACTGTAATTCTGGTGGACGGCAATGGAGTTTTGCACCCGCGGCGGGCTGGGCTCGCCTGCTTTGTCGGCATTCGTACTGGCCTGCCTACTATTGGAGTCGGCAAGACGCTATTCAATGAAGGTGGCTTGTCCAAGGAGCGTGTGAACAAAACCATGGTGGACTCGTTGCAGGCAGCGCTCGTTCATATCCAGCATCAGTCAACAAGTAGTAGCATCACTGCTGCAGGCGACACCGTTCTTGTGGACAGGGGCGATCCAACTTCAACGGCAGTAGTGGGTGATGAGAGGCCTTTATCAAGTCTTGTCGATAGAGGAATGCTGGTCCAAAAACTACGTCCGTTCTGTCGAGGCGTGGCCATTGCACTCCTCGTGGACGACCCGGAAGGTGGGGAACGAACGCAATTAGCCTATGCTCTTGTAGGACACGGCGGAAGGCTTCGCGGTGGAAAAAGTAGCAAGGCAACAGAAGGCAGCAAGAACCCCATTTATATCTCTGTCGGTCACAACGTCTCCTTACAAGAGGCAGTCCGGATTTGTGCGTTGCTTTCTCTAGCTCGCATCCCCGAACCTATCCGCCAGGCTGACTTGATAGGAAGAAAATTGCTACGAAGGCAAAGCAGGGGCGACATACGATGAAGATGTATAGTAACAACTAAAATGCAGGGTGTATTCAAAAGTTAATGCCTTACACCATCTCGGTGTATTCTCCTTGGGGGACCGTGTCACTAGCCTTATTGTCACCAACGTCTCCTTCTTCCTTGATACTGGGCATTCCTCCTTTCTGGGTGAGAGCAAGATCCGGAAGTGTTTCTGGCATGAAGAGCAAGTAAATCAAAGCAGGCACCAACGACATGAACATGAGAATAAAAAATGCTTGCTGGTAGCCAAGATCCTGCGCCAAGGCTTCTCCTAGGTATCCAGAGACAGTTCCACCAATTGACATGGCTGCCGTCGTCACTCCCAATGTCATGCTAAAGCGACCACTTCCCCGACTAATATCGCTGGTAACCAAAATGTACATGGTTCCGAAAACTCCAGCACCCACACCATCGAGAATTTGGGTAGACAGAATGAGGAACTGCATAAAGGGCGAGGCGGCGTCATCGCCTCTCAACATGATCAATCCAGTCAAGATGAGACAGCGGACAGGCACCGAGAACAAGCCAATAAGGAAGAGTGTCTTGCGACCGTTCTTTCCAGAATAGTCACCGCAGATCTTGGCACTCATAACCATGAACACCTGCGCCAAAATAATACACAGACCGCTATAAAGGATACCAGTGCGACCACCGCCCTTGGCCAACGTTTGCATAACCAACGGTAAGATGGTACCATTGGCAGTGTGGAACAAAAAGACGACCAGGATAAAGGTCAAGAGAACCGGATCGCGAAGGACTTGGAGAGGACTGTCTGCTCTGAGTGATCCACCTGAAAAGGCCGCCGATACGCTACCATAACCAAACCTGAAACTAGGCTGCACGATGGAATTGTTGTCAGGCGGTGACTCGTCAACAGGTTCTTCGCCACACGGAGGAATGTAGTCCTTGTCCGTCGAAGACGGTTCGGTGCTTGCCTCCTTTGCTAGCCCACGTGCAGCATCATGATCGATATCCGTAGGCTTGATTTGGTTGAGAAAGTAGACCACGCCGACGCAAGCCACCAAGCTCACAATAAAAAGAAAGCCAAGGTCTGGGTACAGAATAGTACCAACGACGGATCCAATCAACACCAAAATCGCAGTACCCAAATGGTTCATAATTTCGTTTATGGCCACTTGTTGCGTCATTCCAACGGATCCCACGATACCCTGCGTGATACTGTTCAAACCAGGAGGAATAAAGGACGTCACGGCACCTTGTACAAACTTGACGAGGATCATGAGCGTCAAGTTTCCACCTTCCGGGGCGGCAAAGGCCGCTGTAAACAGAGTCAAGAGCGTTGTTGAAATGGCAGCAATGGACAGCCACAATACTTTCTGTTCCGTGTAATCAAATAGATAACCGGCTGGGGTCTGAAAGAGAAACTGGCTCATTCCAAAAACGAAAAACAATATACCCGCTTGCTTCTCCGAATAGCCCTTGGAAACAATCAGAAAAGCCGATTGCATATTAATCATGGTCAAACCATCGCGAAGTTCTCCAAGGAACAAAGCGGCCCATCGAAGGGATCCTCTGTAAGCACACAAGAGATACAAGTTCTGTTAGCACTATACGGCAAAGGACCTATACGTTCTCACCTCGCGATGAGACGACTACCCATTACGATGCACTATCGCTCACCTTGCGTCAGCCGTGGCCTCCTGGCCCTCCAACTGGGGAAGGAAGTTTGCAAACATTTCGACAATGCAAGTTTCTCTAGATGTACTGTGGATACGCAAGCAAGGGGTTTGCTTGACTTTTGGGGGGGAGGTTGGAAGTTGGAAGGGATGGTTCGGTTGGAGGCAAGGTCAAGTCGACAGCTACACAATGGCACAATTGACCAATGAAGGCGATAAAACGGAATTAAAAAACTGCACAATCGCAAAAAGTTTCCGTTGAAAGAAGTTTAAGCGTGCTCGGTCACATCTTGTATCGATCACAGTGTACGAAAAGCAACCCTTCGGAGCTTTTTTAACAGTAAATCTCGCTGATTCCAACTTTGTTTTTAAATAATGGGTACCGGTTGTGCCAGCGACCGTCTGGGTACGTCTGGGTCTTGTATGTTACCAGCTATCGCTCCCCTATTCCCCACATGGCAAGGTATATAGTTAGAGTAACGCATCCAGCTTAGAGCATACCGGTATCTTATTAGTTTAGTCAGTGCATCGATCATAATGCGCTACCTAAACTTTAGCTTCATCCAAGGGATAATAATGGTTGCAACAACCCAACTGTAGGGCGCGGTCCAGATGAAACTGTCAACCCGATCCAATATCCCACCGTGTTCTGGAATGAGGTTGCCGAAGTCCTTCAATCCGCCATCACGCTTGAGCATGGAGGCAGTCAAATCACCCAGTAAACCAAGAAGACCCAGACATACACCGTGTACAGCCCCCGTCACGGCCCAAAGGGGCCAGTTTTGAACCCACGCACCAAGCATGCCCAGCATGGCGCTCACAGCACATCCACCCAAGACACCCTCCACAGTCTTGTTGGGGCTAGCCACACCAGCTGCCGGAGCGACTTCCCCAAGCTTGGTCTTTCCAAAGCTCTTACCCACAAAGTAAGCACCTACATCACTGAATGCCAGGCAGAGCCATGTCCAAAAGATGAATATGGCTCCAGTCGTAATGGGCAAATGTACCGCTTGAGGAATAAAGGATGGTAGTTTGGTTTCGGCTTTTTGCCGCAAGAAATGAAGGACAGGCCCGGCAATCGCAGCGAGACGCGTAGGTTCTCGGCCTCCACCCAGCAGTCGGATTCGCACCCAAAATGAGGGCACGTAACCCAAGTAAAACATGCCGGTAAAGGTCGTTGCAATTTCGGGAATCGACGTGACGGTCCTTCTCATGGTGAGAAACCAAACCATGGCCCACAAACCAAACAAGGGCAAGCAAATTTGATGAAGATCGGGTGTAAACAAGGCCGTAAGAAACATGGAGCAGGCTCCAATGACCGAAATACGCCGAGCAGGATATACGCCCGTATTCATGACCAATCGATAGTACTCTAGCTGGCCAAGGATGGTCATGAGTGTAAAGAGGCCAGTGAAAATGTAATTGCCCGAAAATACCCAAGCAGCAACGACCGAGCCCATGGCCGCTCCAAAGAGAACAGACCGTTGTTTCTTTGGCTTTTTTGGAGCTTCCACTGCGGAATTGACTTCGTCGGTCGACGCTGCGAGAATGCTGGAGGACGAATCTGCAGCATTCCCGTTGATATCGTCGATCGCGTGTGCCGACTTGTCGACGGCCTTGAGCCAAGAATCACACGCTTCCACCAAGTGATCGCGAGCTTGAGTCGGAACACCCGAAAACTCGATATACTCGTCTTCTCGGACAATTTGTTGCACTTGTCGAATCAATGCTGCTGCTCGATCGTTGGCAATCCGTTTGCGGGCCTCCGGATTGGTGTCTTGCCACAGTCGGCTCGCGTATTCGGTATAAATGTGAAGAATGTCTCGTTTGGGGGCGTCGGGTCGTTTACCAAACGGGACCTTTTGTCTCTCTTTATTGGACTCTCCTCTCTTTGGAATGTCATCGACGGATGCTTGGAACGCTATCGATGGCCTCCGTGCTCGAGCCGTCGTCGGATGAGTCACCAAAGGGTGGTGAATGCTGGTGAACGACGAGGCCGTTTTGAACAAAGATAACAGAGCAAGCGTTGACCATAGATGAAACGTCTTCATCATTGCGCCAGGTGAAACTGCTGGTCTCTCCTACCGGTGAGATGAACGTTGGTTAGGATGGCAAAGCTAATAGGGGAGCACCGAAGACACCATATTGAAGTGAAACTGGGCGTCGATGATCGCAGCATCAACATGAACAAGCCAGCTTAGAAACGTCACACTCTGATTGATGGACTCTTTGCTTTACTGTCAGATGTCATATTAAGTATGTAGTATCATGATATTTATTTTACATGAAATACTTAACATAGTAGGTCATAGCATAGCATAAAACAGAACTTCAGGATACTGAACTACTATAACCAAGTAGCTATTAATGACTTTCGTGGATTAATAAAAACCCGGAAGTTAAGCTTGAAGACATGCGACCATCATCAATCATTTGGCTATTTGGACCATAACAATAGTTCGATCGAAGCCGCGGAGCGACGCATAACTTTGATACCATACCGCAGATAACTTGGTGATAGATACGAGAGAGCAAGGACTAGAGACCAGTGAAAGAAGAAAGAGTCCCTGTTCTTAAAAGAGACCAAGTGAGAGTTGACGTTCGAACGACCATGACGACCAAGCACATTTCGGGCATCGACTTGACGAAGACGCAACTGGCGGTGTTCTTTTCCCTGTTGCTGCTGGCGGTTGACGAGTGAGTAGTTATTTACTCTGCGATAAGGCGACACGTAAAGCTTACGGAACCTCCTTCCCTCACACGGCCCTTTATCTCTCTCTCTCGTTCAATCGCCATCTACAGAATCAACCCCATAAAGATCCTAATTCATGTCTTTCCTGCCATTGCACCATGGCACGTGGCATCCGTCTGCATTGCCACAATTGCCTACGTTTGCGTAAGTCAAATGAAAGATCTGATTTACTTTTCCGTCAAGACCTTTTTTCATTCGATTGTCAGCATTTTCTTTCGGGATGTGGAAATTATCGGCCGCCAGAACATCCCTCGACAGGGGCCCGTTCTCTTTAGCATCAATCATGCCAATCAGTTTATGGATGCCGCCATGGTATTGTGTAAGTGCATTTGCTGCCCATTCAATGACCGAAGTTTCTGTCTTTGCCTTGACTTTTGCCACTCACACCTTGTTTCGTTCGAATTTATATATCATCGTAGGTACTTGCCAGCAGCATGTGAGTTACCTCATGGCCGAAGCTTCGTACAAGCGCCGAGTGATTGGAGATTTGGCCTGGGCCATGGGTGTTGTACCAGTCAAGCGTGCGCAAGACTACGCCAAGGTTGGAACTGGAAAGATTACCATGACGGTTACGGGCGGCGACGGTGCGGCCGAGATTCAAGTCGCCGGAACAGACACTGCCTTTACCAAAGAGTTGTCCAAAGGCGACAAGATTCGTCCTGCTGGGAATGCAATCGCCTTCAAAGTGGCGAGCATTGAGAATGATACGAGCTTGATAGTGGAACTTGGAGACGCCCCAGCTGATTGTGCCTATCCGAAGGATGCGCCGGTTGCCTTTGACGTTATGCAGCACACGGACACCAAGTTGGTGTTTGCCAAGGTGATTGACAGGCTGGCTGACGGAGGTGCCGTAGGGATCTTTCCGGAAGGTGGCTCTCATGACCGCACGGATCTACTGCCTCTAAAGGTCGGTGTCGCTCTAATTGCGTACTCGGCACTGGAGGAGAATGGAATCAATGTTCCTATTGTGCCAGTCGGTCTCAACTACTTTCGGGCACATCGCTGGAGGGGAAGAGCCGTTGTCGAGTATGGACAGCCCATCAACATCGACCCGTCTACATTGGGTGCCTTCAAAGCTGGGGGTGGTCAGAAACGAGAGGTCTGCAACAAACTCTTGGAAAATATCGAATCTTCAATGCGATCGGTAATTGTCGCGGCACCAGGTGAGTCAGGTCTGGTGGATTATACTGTTCCGTCTTGTCTCTTTCTCTTACTTGTGTCTCATCCCTTGACCACCGCACAGACTACGAGACACTCGAGATTATTCACACTGCCCGTCGGCTCTATATGCGGAATCGACTAGCTTCGGGCGAGAAACAAGATCTGAGCCGCCGTTTTGCCGAAGGTTACAGAAAGTTGCTGCTCATGACGGACGGCAACCCGCTGCAGGAATGGCTGGATCTCCAGGATCGTATCGTCGTATACAAGAAGTAAGTTAGTGGCGTATATCTGGGGTTCTTTGAGCATGCTTACTTATCAGCAACATTTCTCTTGGATTCAACAGCGAATTGAAATTTCTCGGTATCAAGGACTACCAGGTCCCTTCACTCCAGGGAAAGCGTCTTCTAGAAGACATGGACGAGAACGTGGACGGAGACAAGATTTTGGGTCTCATTCAACTCGTATACCAAATACTTCACTTGTTATTCCTCCTCCTCTTTTCTGCGGTTCCATTCGTGCTTTTGAACTTACCGGTGGGCATTCTTGCGGGTCTCTACGCAGAACGCCGCCGTAAGCGTGCGCTCGCCAAGTCGAAGGTCAAGGTCCGCGGATTCGATGTAAGTGTTCGATACCTCTTAGTAGCAGTCCTCTGTCCACGATATCGTTAGCAAGTGCTCACTCTTGCCAGCTTTTCTCCCTCTGTAGGTGATGCTCACGGAAAAGGTTGTATTCTGTATCGTAATGGTGCCAATTCTATGGCTTACGTATGGCGCTCTACTCTACTGTTTTTCGAGCTTGGATGGACCAGCAATAGCGCTTGCCATTTTCTCCATGCCACTGTTTGCGTACCTTGGAGTCGTCGTTGCAGAGGCAGGAATGATAGACTGGAAGGAACTTCGAGTATATTTAATGCGTGTGTTTCCCTCTACTCGCAGGCGTATGGCTGCTCTACCGCAGACCCAGAGAACTCTGCAGAAGGATCTTCGAGAGTTCATCAAGGCTATTGGTCCAGGGCTTGGCGAAATCTATTACGGAAAAGACGTCGATTGGGCAACCATTCGTCAAAAGTCTCAACTGGAAAAGAAAGTAGACTGAAGCGCACACATTGTCTATAGTATTGTATTACTGCACGTATTGAAATCGCTTAGCATTTAGGCAGACAGTCTTTATTGCTGGACTCGCTTTACTACTAGCTAACGTAGTCGTCAACGAATTTGAGGAAACGGTCGGCGTATTGGTCGGGCGGGACGCAGCTGTACGACCCTGCTTGGTAGAAGAGTCCTTTCGCTTTCCACTCGATCGTTTTCTTGAAATCCCAAGGCTGAAGAAAGTCGATCAACCCAAAATAGAAGATAGCTCTCTGCCCCCTTCTCTCGCCGTGGACATTCGCAAGCTTGCCTCCGTCCACTACGCATTCACCGGATCCGTAATAAGGAAGAGGCCACGACAGCGCTTTTTCGACTGTTGACCAGACCTGTCTCGACGGAACCATCAGAAAACGTATCGTGGTAACGATTGCCGTCATTACGTTGTCGGTTAGTCTGGGTTTTCGCGGGACGAGCTGTCGCAGGGGCGATTCAATTGGGCCAAACTCCATCTCGTGTGTCTCCATGTTGACAACCCCAACCAAAAGGCTGTAGTCGATAACATTGCATTCCACCAAAAGACCCACATCTTTTTTAAGTTGGGATAGCAACGCAGACTTTTCGGTTGGTCCAATCGCAATCACGTCGCCATGGCCACGAGGCCGCCCGAGTCCTTTTCTTTCAAATGACCGAACAAGTTCCGCCTCGTGCACTAGGTCGAGATCCTTTAGTACAGCTTCACTCCCTTTCGATTGATGTTCCTCGGTAGAACACTCTCGTCCTACCGTGGATCCCTTAAGATCAAAGCGTTCCGAGAGAAACTTGGCAGCTTCGGCAGGAAACACAGAATTCATGACAACAATAGTATGCGTGTATTCGTCGGCTGAATCATTTGCTGTCTCGTCACGGAGACTCACTTGGTACATGCCACAAAACCGCGTCAACAACGATCGTCGTCCGTGTCGCTGCATAAAGTGATAATACGCCGGAAGCATTTGCAGAAACGTTTGCACTTCCCCCTTTTTGATCGTCTTTATCATGTACGCGCCGTCGCGTGTAAAGAAAAAGACCAGGCCCGCCCGAGCGGCTCCCTTGGAGTTGCTTTGGAAGGATACAAAGGGACCCGTCTGGAGAATGGATCGTTGAAAGGATTCTTCCGAGATTCCAAACTGAGAACGCAGGTCTGCAAAGCAGGCGGGAGCGTAGGCACGAATACGTGCGATCCTTGTTGATTCGTTGGCAGTGCTGGCGTGATTGATCGACGGTAGTAGCGATGGCAACAAGCAATCGTCCACCGTGACGGACGTTGAGAAGTACGAAAGCTCCTTGTCTTCTTCCAACTTCCAAGTACAGCGCACTCGTTTCCAGAGCAAGCGAGATCGCGTAGCAATATATGCAAATGGTCGCACGAGCAAGCGGCCACCTGCCGAGAATTCCTTGGCAACGGCGTGTCTTATCCGCGTGGCAAATACGCTAGCGTTTGGCTCGCTTGTTGTCTCCAACTCTTGCTTTTGAATCAAGGCTTCGATCGCTTGGTCTAGTATATCGTCATTATCAAGGTCGTCTACTAGAAGTTGCAAAGTTGACGAGGTGGAACCGTCATTATCGCCTTCTGATGATGGAGAGAATACCAGCTTATTGGTGGGGGTAGGGGTCTCCGAGTGCTCTGCCCCATCTGCCCTATTATTGTCAACGTGGTACGCCGTCTCGTACCGGTGAGGATGAAGCGCCAGCTCGACGCTGTACCGAAATGCCGTGGCAATGTCGTAGAGCGGTGATCGTTCGGTCGCGTTGGAATCAGGCGGCATAATGAGAGGCCCCTCCATGACGCCAATGGCACCGCCCTTTAATATATACGCGGCGCGAGAGCCCGATCTGATCGAAGCAACAATGGTCTGAATAACGGCAAATGTCGATAGAACTCTCTCCAAGAACACCATGATATATAATCTATATTCTTCTATTCTATGTACTGCAAACGGTATCGTTGGTCGTCGACAGCGCTAGGTAAGGCCATGGTGATAATGATCGATTTATTCCCTATCGCCTGTTTCTGTCGATGAGGTCGAATGAGTCGAAAAAATCTGCAAAAAATCGTTCCAAACTTCATGCCGACCATCGACCATAATACTACCAAACACCAAGCCACAATTATCAGCCATGGATGGTGCAAAGAGGGCCCCAATAAGCGCACGACCATCATGCTCGGTACCTCTCCCAGCATTATGCTGTCCAAACTGACGCCCATGAAAAGCATACTGTGCCTCGTCCGAACCCCTACGGCCTTTGGCTGTGCCTTATCAGATCCGTACCTTGGCCACGGCAGTCCTCTTTATGAAGTTGCTTGCCAGGCACAAGTCGACGAGATCATTCAAGACCACGGAGTTGGAGCACTGCTATTTGCACTTCCCATGAGAAGGCTCGTTGTAAATGATGATGGTGCGTTAGCGCTAGATACATTGAAAAGGCAACGCGATTCCATGGTGCAGCTCGACTGGAATAAGGCCCCCTTATTATTGGCGTGCGTGAGCGACCAACCACAATGGACGCTCCAACAAGCTAGGCTAGCAACACGGCAAGAGGTAGAAATGTGGGAGGATGTGGACTTGGATGCACCGTGTAGTTCCACCGATGCAGCCGTGGCCTTGAATCAGTTTCTGTGGACGCATACGGGTGGATGGCAAAACACGTTCGGTTAGAGTATAGACAGACGAATCAGTCGATCAAGGCGAATCTCTGCTAGCATCGCCAACGAATGAGCATCTAGATCACCGTACAAACTCAACTTGGAAAGGTGCCATTACGTATGTATTATGTCCCTCTAGTAGTAGAATATATTTGCCCACAAGCTTCGACTACTCGAACGAAATGGCAAGCGTGAGATTGATGCTCTCGAGCAATGGGTCCGTCACCGTCACCTCTTCACCATTGGCAATCAAGGACGACAGCACCTTGTCCAAATTGGCACGAGTTGCCTGCTCCAAAGCTGGAGGTTTCTGCATGTACAGCGTCTTGTCAGCCGCTACCAGACTCGGAGAATTGAGACGCAAGGAACCTTCGCACAATTGCTGAATTAGTTCGTTCAAAGTACTAGTCTTTGACACGGACAGTCGCCGAACCGTCGAGGTACAAACGATACAATTCTCTTTTTGTTCGTAGGCAAACGTGTGCGAATGCACGCCTTGCGACCCCATGTACATCATGTAAGAATTTAGGTTCTGCGAGCAAAAGGTAATGAATTTGACGGCTTCATTGACACAGGCGGCCGCGATAATGGCGTTGGTACTCGCGACCGCAGGGATAATGTTCTTGACTACACCCATGGTGAGCATGTAGGTGACACCATCAATGTTGTACTGTTTGGAGCGTTCCAACGCCTTTTCGTAGACCCACTTCATGTCTTCGGGAGAGTCATTGTCCAACTTTTTGTCGGGAAATTCCTTGGGCCAAAGCAAAATGGATGCATACGCGATGCAGTGCTCGGGCCGACGAGGCGTTTCCGCAATGGTACAGAGTGGAAATGATGTCTGCGGCGGAAACGCGTCAATGGTACACTCGAAGCAACTCGTAATGCGCGGGAGAATGAAGCGCGCTTGACCACTGAACGCTTCCGTCCCTCCGTCGATAATGGGAATAATCGTTGCTGGATCCATGTCGCCATTCTCGTCAAAGTCGACTAGCCCGCAAACTGTTGCATTGAGCCAACGACGGGCTTCAATGTTGTCCAAACCCGAAATGATGCAGTTGAAGGACGCGTAAAAAGCTGGATTCTTGTCTTGAATCATGCCATGATGTGCCGTCACCTTCATCCACGGACAGCGTTCATTGATAAAGGCGGCCGCCGTGACAGCCTTGGAAGAGCCGACATCCTTTTGTCGAAAGAGAAACTGACGATTCAGGTTGGTCACATCGATTGTATCCAAATCAATCACATCCACATGCCGAATGCCCGACATGGCAAGATTCTTTATATAAGTATGAATAGGATGGGAGTGGGAGACGTTAGTAAAGACTATAAAGACAGTACACGCATGCATAGAGATTGGGAGACGAGCGACAAGATTGCTGCTATGAATCGAGCAATCACTCTTGGGACGACACACCTTGAGAATCTCACAGCCGAGTCCACCCCCACCAACGACTAACACTTTTGTCGTTGTCAAGGGCGACGGTACCAAGTCTGCGGTAGTCGCGCCAGTAGCGGGTTTGGCAATCGGCTCGAATTCTCCACACGCCAATGGACCCGTTTCGTTGCCAAAGGGAGACGGGCGACTGAGCAGAGTCAGGAGCGATCTTCGAAGCAGACTGCTGTGATTGACAGTACTCATCGTAGTGGCGGTTTCCACGTCCTAAGTGTAGCAATAGCACAGCATTTTGTGAGTGGAAGGCAGAGGGATTCTTCGAAACAGGCGGGTATCCGATAATCTGGGACCAGCGCGACTTCGGGCTCGTATCGCTGAGACTGTAATGCAGCTCCGGCGACACAGCAGAAAGGTGGCCACAGAGCGCATCGTATATATATAGCAACACAATAAATTACGTACCATTGGTTCCGGTTCTTTACCGCCGTCTTCGTACCGTGAGCGCTTTCCCATGGTCGAGCTGGTCATGTGATGACTTGTTAAGGATAACAGGATGAGTAGAGGCAAAGGCGAACCAGTTGGAACAAGGCAGAGTGAGGACAGCAACAGGAGCAATCAAATGGAGGGTAATAGGAAATAGGGTGCCGCGACGACGATCGAAACGAAACGCGCAAAGATCCGCGATTCGGATGCGCGCAAATCACGCACGGGTCTCACGTCCCTCGACCGAAAGCGATTACTGTATGATTACTGTACTGTACCGGCAGCGATTACAATCATATTATGCCATACGAGTACTCATACAGCGTACAAGCTTAGCCTTTAACGACATAGCCGAGCGTTCGCTCTACTGGAGATCACTATACCCAAAGACCCCGATAGCTAGCTAGAGAAGTAGAGCTGCTAGCTATCTACGATCATTGTACAGGTCAATCGTGTAGCTAGAGCAATTGAGTGCTAAAAATGTGGTTATCTACTATTATATGAATACACTCATACAATCATAAGGTACAAACATTGGTATATTGTAGAGAGAGATGCGGCAACTCCTTCTGCTCTCTCGTTCGTCTCATCATTCTCTTTTCAAATTCTTTCGCATTTTCTCTGCCTTTAGCTTAGCGCTCTCTACTACCGTCTTTCGAATGCTGCGTGGATGATACGCAAAACGCCGTTCCTCAGCCATTTCTCGAAGGGCTCCGATATTCATGGACTGGGTCCGGTATCGGACGATATACTTGAAGTATTCGAAGCCCGATGGAGCAGTTCGGAGGCAGACACCAGCCATTAAATTTCGAGACGCATTTCCTTTGGCAATGTTCTCACCTTCTTGAAGAATGGTCCGTATACACACCTTGATCATGCCGACCCCCTTCCACAATTCGGCATCGTCCGCCACAAAAAGGACCCATTTGAGCACAATCCACATAATCTGAGCCAAGACCACAACCAGGGTGCCGTACAAGACCCAGGCCATTTGAAGCGTGATTGCGAGACATATATCAATTAGGATCAGTAGGACCGGTAGACTGGTCCAGAATCGAACGTCGTAGTTTTCTTGCTTGGCTCTTTTGGACGATGCCTTGCATTGCAATATCGTACACGAGACACACTGTTTACCAATATTGATGCTTTCGGATAGGATTGCCAAAGCTGTTATATCTAGAGCATGCGATACATTTTCTGTCGTGCTGGTTCCGGCCGCCCCCGTAGACCAAAACGAGTTTTTGAGCATCGTAAAGCTTAAACCTGGACTGGACACAGCATTACCCAGGGAAACTGTCATACTATTCTCAGAATCGTCTCGAATGTCTTTCGCCATTGTCAACCTGATGCGATGAGAACCGACTCCTCAACTACGGTACGACGAATTGTACGAAAAGTCCGAATCCATTCTGCTCCCTCACTCCTCTTGGGGACTGACGTGGCCGCGCGGGGCGAGCCGCCGCGCTTCACTCCAACGTGTCGTAAAGCCACGATGTTGCATGACAATTCCAGGAGTTTCGTGTCGGATTGTTGTCTCATGGAACAATAATAGAGACCGACGCGAAAGTCATCTTCCGGATTCCATGTGCCAGCTTGGACCAATACCTATACTATTGGTCAATCGTGAGTATCTATATCGATATTTTCAGTGTCTGTATACAATGATCAGGAGAGTCATTGTTGTTCGTTCCCGCGGTAAGCGGGTTGCATCATGAGGGCATATGACCCTTGACGCGTTCACGATTAGCGTGATTGTGTCCATCCTACCTGCTACCTGTGAGAGCAGTAGGTTTAGTTTAGATAACCAGTGACAAATCTACGGATTTGCGCAACACAAAATAAACTCACAGTTCTAATTTATATCATTTTCGCTTCCGTACTTTTGCATTGACTTCTCGCGTCTGTAAAACAGATCTTGAAGTGGCTTTTGGTTATCTTGCTGTTGGCCCGCTTCAATCCACTTCCACATCGCCATTGTTGTCGTTTGCTCCTCCTCTGACTTAATCGTTAATCGCGTGTTGTGTAGACGTGTTCATACCGTCTAAGCATTCACCCAGTGTTGCATAGGTTTATCACCTCTGGGATTCTGTTAGATTAACAGTCTTGTTGACTCGGAGCATTCCTCGTCGTTTTATTTTCGACATTCGTGTCACTCGTCAACGTACTCACCAAAGCTCTTGCTGTTTGTCAGAGGCAACTCCTAGAGTTGTTTATTGGGCCACAAGAACTTTGTAAGCCTTTGGTGGGCCAACAACCGCTCACTCCTACGGCGCTCTTGGTGTCGAGACCTTCTTCGTTGACAAAGAATTAGCGAGAAGAAAGGGAACTGGTCGCGTATTTTATCTAGAAGCAGTGAGGCAGACAAAGCCGAAGCTCACCAGTTCACTTGACTACTTCCTTTGGCTTGGTTGCCTAAAGCCACACAAGTGAAACGTTGCTGTGCCGCAGCAACTCAAATATTACAGCGCGGGTTAGAAATCCCATCTAACTACTTATCGACAGCAGCACAGCGTTCAGCGTGCGTGTTGGAGGGCCCGGCGTGCCTAAATTGGACAGACTCTTAACATCCTCTTATTGGATTAGTCAACGATAAATATTAATAGAACAAGGTCAAGGTCAAGAATCCGATTCTTGGTCAGTGGAAGCAACAGTGCTCGCTTTCTGAGGTTCGGGCAAGCGCATATTTATCATCGGTACCTGCCTTCTACAGAGGCAACCAGCTTCCTTATTTGACTTAATTTGAGATTTTGGGATTTCTCGTTTCACAACTGTGACATTTGATTTCTAATTGTTTTACTTTCCGTGAAACTATCAGATGGTAGCTCTTCCCTACATGACCCGGAACAGTGCTGCGGCGGTTCTCACCAGGATCAAAACAGAAGGCTTTGGTTTGGAGGAGGGTTCATCACTCGGTGCAGCATTCGAACGAGCCGGAATCGTCAATGTTCATGATTTACTCGCCTTATCTCATGAACAGATCGATTCGCTCAACTATTTCCCACGCGCTGAGGCAGGAAGTACCGCTCGACCAGCAGCCGTCCCGATCAACATTGGCAACCGCAGCCTCATCCGTCTATTCCAGAGTTGGATTCGACAGAAGATTGCCGACTCGGACAATGAACCACTCGACCTATCGGATTGGAACCATCTCACGCAACAGAATTTCGATGTTTATCGTATCTCTGCTGGCGCTACCAGTTCAACGGCGGACATCCCTTTAACGTTGAGGACTCGTTCCAGTATTGCTGCAGTGTACGGTGTCTCTGATTTTAAACAAGGCATTTGTTGCGATACCAATGCCTATCCAGTCTTGAATGACGACAAGCATTTCAACAACTGGAACCGCTCTGTCATCTCCCAAGCTCGTGCTCACGACGTCAGTGATGTGTTTGACACCGGCTACACTCCCGAGACTGAAGAAGAGAAGCAGTGTACAAAGCCAAGCAAGAGTTTGTCTACTCCATGTTCAACCGATGCGTCCAGACCGACACAGGAAAGTCGATCGTACGTTCTCACGAAGTTGATTTTGATGCCCAGGCCGTATACTCCAAGCTGGTTCATACAGCAAAGAAATCCGCGAAGGCACAACTAACCCGTGACAAACTAGTGACGGAACTGACAACCAACAAGATCGACTCCAGCTGGAAAGGCACGCACGAGGGTTTTGTTTTGATGTGGAAAGAGAAGATGCGTCTACTCGAAGATATTTCTCCCCAGTCAAATCATTACTCCACGGAGGTCAAGCTCAGCATGCTCCAAAACGCTGTGTCGATAGTTCCCAAGTTGAGCAGCAACCGAGACATCAGCGACAATCTTGTTGCTATCGGCAACAACCCTTTAGGATACCAAGCCTACAGTGAATTGCTCATCTCTGGTTGCAACCAGCTCGACAAGGACCTTGAAATAACTCATAGCAAAAGTAAACGTACAATTAATTACACCAATTTCAAAGAAGAAGCTTACTTTGACTGTGGATACCTTGACGCTGGCATTTCTTATTTTACGAAAAAGAGCGAGCAGGACAACGCCTGGACAATTCTTGCCGCCGAGAGCTCGGCCCAAGAGAAAGGTGTTGGTGCTCCTTTCTTCCCTCGTGCTCTCTGGGACCTCATACCCGAAGAAGTTTGTGAGTGTATTCGGAACAACCGGGAGCCTACACGTCGTACCAGACCTCCGCCACCACGTGGAGGACCCCCAAACCGTGGTACACCGCCTGATCACCGTGACTCGTACAACAATGGCTCCTTGACTCGCCCACCAGCTCAACGACGCGCCAATGTCCACGATCTTGCTAGCAGCAATCAAGAGGCTGACCGCGATGAGTTCTTTGATGCTGTTGACACCAATCCGGATGCACCAGCATTGGCGACAATGCTAAGAGAAAACTCTCTTTTGGCTACCATACAAGAACCGTCGTCCCTCCGTCAGCTTCTGGCCAATACGCACCGGGTTGCTCCAGCCGTTGCACCAACCACGTCTGACAACCGCACCGTTGTTATTGACGGTAAACGCTACATTAAAACTAATAACCACCGTATTCAGTACCGATTCAGCGAAGCAGCTGGTATTAACCACCGCGAAGGAATTTCTGCCCTCGTTGATCGAGGTGCTAACGGTGGCTTGGCCGGAGAAGATGTCCGCGTCCTTGAGCATACTCTCAGCCAGGCAGACATCAGTGGTATCGACAATCATACCATGGTTGGCCTACCCATTGTCTGCGGCAGGTGTCGTAAACACCCACGTTGGACCTGTCTGCGTCATCCTCCATCAGTATGCACTGCTGGGAAAAGGAAAATCCATACATTCCAGAGTTCAAATGGAATGCCATGATATTGTGTTGGATGCCATGATATTGTGTTGGATGAACGCTCTCGCAGTCTCAGACGTGGTGGCCAACAGTGCCTTACAACATTTGAGGGGTACAAGATCCCCCTGTCCATTAGTCGCGGACACCCCTACATGGACATGCATCCACCTTCAGACCATGAGCTCGATACGCTACCGCAGGTAGTCCTCACGTCCAACGCCAACTGGGATCCTAACATGGCCGACAATGAGATTGAACCAGACGATGTCTTGTACAATACCTTGGACACTGAAGCTTCTCCAGGCACAAGAGCGTACGGTGACACCAAGTTTGACCAACATGGGTATTACCGACAGCACGTCCTCTCTCTTCGGCACTCTCCTCTCATCTCCCAAGACACACTTGATGATGTACTGGAGTATGTTGCAACAATGGAATCCTTCCAAGACGCGGTTGCTTACCCGTATGATGTGAATGCAAGCAGGACTACCACAGATGCTCCCATAGAATACGACGAACTTCGTCGTTTCTTTGGATGGATCCCGACGGCAACCATCAAGCACACCTTCGACTGTACGACACGTTGGGCTTGCTACTCGGGTCACTACCCGCTTCGCAAGCACTTCAAGTCGCGCTTCCCGTCACTTAATGTTCACCAACGTCAAGAGGCAGTCGCATCTGATACCATTTTCTCCGACACTCCTGCCGTTGATAATGGTTCCACCTGCGCACAAATCTTCGTCGGCATGGATACTCTCGTCACAGATGCCTACGGCATTAAATCTGACGGCGAATTTGTCTCCACGTTGGAGGACAATATTCGCAAACTGGGAGCAATGAGTAAGCTTGTCAGCGATTGTGCCCAATCGGAAGTAAGCAACAAAGTGTTGGACATCCTACGGAACTACATGATCGACGACTGGCAGAGCGAGCCGTATCACGAGCAGCAGAACCCCGCCAAACGCCGTTACCAGACTGTCAAACAGCACACAAACGCTGTCCTTGATAAGACCGGCGCGCCGCCAAAAGCCCGGCTTCTTGCTTTATTATACGCTATCTTCCTTCTGAACCACGTGGCATCTGAGTCCTTGGGTTGGAAAACCCCATTGGAACTTCTCACCGTACTCACCACGGACATTTCCATCATACTCATGTTCAGTTTCTGGGAGCCAATCTATTTTCCCACTGGCTACGCCTTGTTTTATGCCCATAAGCCTGGTTTTCCGTCCGATACAGCTGAACGAGTGGGGAGATTTGTCGGTGTTGGCGAATCCGTTGGTGACGCGCTCACTTTTCAAAATTCTCACTGACGACACTCAAAAGATCCTGTACCAGTCTTCAATTTGTTCAGCGTTAACTGAGGAAGAACGCAGGTTGCTGTCAGCGTCGCCGGATCGGAACTGACGCGCCGAACCGGCAGGCACGCCGGATTTTCTCCCAACTCCTTCTGCTTCCACGATTCATGATGTTCCCACGTCTGCAGAGATTGTCCGTTCACCTACACGTGATAAGTCCAACGGTACCGAGCGACACATGAGCATCATCGCACACGCGCACGTATCTTACGGAACCGGACGAAACAGGACAACGTTTTCGTGCAAAAATTGTAGAGAAAATTGTATCTCTCGAAGAAGGATTGGAACAGCATCCAGACCGTTTCGAAGGAACTGATTGCCTCGACGAGCTAGTCGCATACAACCAAGTACTCGAAGCCTTGGAATCTTACCTTGATCCCAACGAGCAGCTGTGGTCTTTTAAAGACATCATCGCACACGAAGGTCCACTGACTCGAGACAGCTCAAGTTACAAAGGATCTAGCTACAACGTCCTCATAGCTTGGGAAGACGGATCGCGTACTTTCGAGCCATTGAAGACCATTGCTGCGGACAATCCTGCTGTGTGCGCAGTCTACGCGGAGCGTGCTAAACTGCTTGACACTAACGGGTGGAAGCAAGTCCGACGGCTAGCGAAACGACCCAAGCTCTTGGATAGGCAGATAAACCAAGCCACGTTAAGTTCCTACCGATCATCTCCACTGTTCAAGTTTGGATACCAAGTGCCTCGCAATCACAAAGAAGGCCTGACCTTGGATGAGGAGAACGGCAACACAAAGTACCGGAATGCCGAGAAGCTCGAAATGTCTCAGCATGCCGAATACTCCATTTTCAAAAGCCTTGGAAAGGGGAGCCCTGGTCCAGATGGATACAAGGGGTACGTGTGCACTTCGTTTACAACGTCAAGCACAACGGTTGTCACAAGGCAAGACTTGTGGCTGGAGGACACCTCACGGATGGTCCTGTTGATAGCGTATCCTCTGGAGTCGTATCAATACGAAATCTTCGTATCTGTGTCTTCCTTGCAGAACTCAACAACTTGCGAGTGCATGCAGCCAACATTGGCAATGCGTATCTCGAGGCAGAGACAAAGGAGAAAGTCTACATCATTGGTGGACCTGGCTTTGGGGAGCTTGAAGGCCACACTCTGATCATCCACAAGGCCCTGTACGGACTGCGCAGTTCCGGTTTTCGTTAGCATGAGAGATTTGCCGACACTCTGCGTGACATGGCTTCGTACCTTCCAAATCGGATACTGACATCTGGATGCGAAGGAACGGCAATATATGGGACTATATTGCCACGTACGTCGACGACCTTGCAATTATTATGAAGGACCCCAATTCATTTACTGACCTTCTGATTGACAAGTACAGGTACAAGCTCAAGGGTGTTGGATCAATTATGTACCACCTTGGCAACAAATACAAACGCGATCCTACGTCAGTGCCGAATCGTACATCAATAAGATGATTGAGTCCTACGAACGTACTTTTGGCGCCAAACCCAAATAGAATTCAACTCCACTGGTTGGAAACGACCACACAGAGATGGACAACTCGGAGTTGCTTGGGCCTACCAAGATCACTCTCTTCCAATCGCATATCGGTTCCCTTCAATGGTGCGTCACCATCGGACAATTCGATATTGCAACTGCGGTCATGACCATGTCCCGCTACAGAGCCGCACCTCGTCGAGGTCATCTGGAACGGACTAAGCGGATGATTGGTTACCTCCGCAAGTACAAGACAGGTGCCATTCGCATTCGTACGGGCGTACCCAACTACTCAAGTCTAGGGGAGACCCCACAGTACGACTGGATGAGCTCAGTGTACGGTAACGTCACAGAAGAGCTTCCGAGCAATGCTCCAGCTTCACTTGGCAAGGAGGTTAAAATCACAACCTATGTGGACGCTATCCTTTACCACGACTGGAACACCGGCCGCGCTGTAACTGGTACTCTCGACTTCCTGAAATGGTACTCCTATCAACTGGTTTTCCAGACGCCAGAACACAGTAGAGACCGCCACATACGGTTCAGAGTTTGTCGCAGCACGGATTGCCACGGACCGGATCATTGATATGCGTATGACTCTACGGTCCCTTGGTGTTCCTATCAAAGGCAAGTTGTCCATGTTTGGTGATAATCAATCAGTGGTCACCAGTTCGACTATTCCTCACTCCAAATTGAATAAATGGCACATTGCTTTGTTGTACCATCGGGTGCGAGAGGCCATTGCGGCAAAGGTTCTAGACTTCCTTCATATTGACGGGAAGACTAATCCTGCCGATGTTCTCAGCAAGCATTGTGGACACATCGACGCGTGGCCGCATCTCAAGTGGCTGCTCTTTTGGCAAGGTGCTCCACCTCTGGAAGGTGAAGTGATTCCCCGTAAGAAGGGGAGCCCAAGGTCTAAGGGCAAGGAAGTTGTATCTATCAAGGCAATCTTGGGGTCCGTCTAATAACGAAGCCAGGAGCCACTTCATGTCCCAACGACTTTATCTGGTGCCATGGAGGGGAGTGACAAGATTCCAGGAGTCTCGTGTCGGATCGTTGTCTCATGGAACAATAATAGAGACCGACGCGAAAGTCATCTTCCGGATTCCATGTGCCAGCTTGGACCAATACCTATACTATTGGTCAATCGTGAGTATCTATATCGATATTTTCAGTGTCTGT